>TARA_R110001599_G_scaffold73181_2_pt1 | contig 11857 bp, 13 predicted proteins | sample TARA_R110001599 | Tara Oceans TARA_R110001599 (sample SAMEA4398360) | marine metagenome | biome: Polar Biome; feature: [MES] marine water layer (ENVO:01000295) within the mesopelagic zone...; material: water (ENVO:00002006), including particulate matter (ENVO:01000060) such as...... | reverse complement strand
TTGGATCGTGCTGACAGAGCAACATCCAATCTAGAAAAACGTGCTACTAAATTACGAGCTATCAAACTAGAAATAGAACAGATGTAGGAAAATTACATGGCCCACTTTTATGCAGTAATTAACAAGAGTTCCAGAAAGTTAAATGCAACAGCTACAGGTAGAGCTATCGAAGGTATCGGAACATTAACAGCTTCATACAAAGGAGCAATCAGTGTTGTATTAAGTTACAACGAAAAAACAGGTAAAGATGAGTTCATTGTATCACAGAAAAAGCATAGGGGAGAAGGCATAGAACAAGTCTTAGTAAAAGGAATTATAGGGGAAAAGTTATGAAAGCACGAGAGATACGAGCAAGGTTACAAGGCAAAGCTGATCCTGAAATAATTGTATGCTTAACTGCATTGGCTGAGTCACTTAGTTCACAACAACAAGAGATCATTGCGTTAGCTGAGATACAAAACAAAGCTATGGATCTACTGTTACAACTAGGAGCAACAACAGAAGCAGCAACGAATGCTGTCGATGAAGTGCGAGGTATAAGGGGAAATGAGTAAATTTGAATTACTATCATTAGACATGAGGATGGCTAAAGATCATGATGAAGAACCAGATAATATCCTATATCCAGATGTTGCACTCCCTGCTTATGATCATACCAAGTTATCTGCTGTTAATACTTGCCCGACTTGGGGCATCTTACGTTATAAAATGCACAAATCCATGCCAAATTCCGCAAGGTCAATGGCTCTCGAAGCTGGCAGTGCTTCACATGAGGGCTTTGCGGCTGTCCGCTTGTACCAATACTATGCGTACCAAGCCACCACTGCTATTCAAAAGAAGAACGTGGACTATCATGGTATCTTACTTTTCGGTGAAGATAGATATGCTCGTATGCTCAGTACGTTGTCTGATCAAGCCACGCATAGGACAAACGCAATTAACTTTACCATTGAAGCAGTTGAATCCTCCACATTTTATGACGATATTTCAGATAATCGAAGAACGCTATCAAACATCTCGGAAAGTTTAATAGCATACATAGATGCGTATGATATGGAACGCTATCCTATATGGATAAGAGACAAAGAAGATCCTAAGACTGATGTTGGCATAGAGATACCATACAATATTGTAGTTGGTATTAAATACAAGATGAATGATCAAACTTCGATTTGTACAGCTAGATTTACTGGCAAGTTAGATGGCCTACATTACAACAAGGATGAACTTATAGTAATAGAAGAGAAAACAGGTGCTAGGCTTGATGATTCCTGGTTGTCTCAATGGATGTTGTCTCATCAAATTACTGGATATTGTTTAGCAGCAACTACATTTACAGGACTACCTTGTAACCATGCACTCGTTTCTGGAATGCGAATACCTATCGGTAGAGTTCCAGCAGAAGGCATTAGAAAAGAGTATGTACCACGATCACCTCTTATGTTTGAGAAGTGGGCTAATTGGTTTGTTACAACTATTGATACTATTGAACAATACAAAGACAATGTAATAGATGCACCTATGTATACGCATAGTTGCAATAGATACTTTAGATCCTGCTCATTCTTACCATTCTGTGCATGTGATACTGTAGAAGATAAACAACAGATCATTGACGAAATGGTAGACGATGAATGGGATGTACTAAATGAGTAAGACGATCATAGTTCTAATGATCCTTACAAACATGGGATGGGAGATACCACTTATAAAAGGTAATCCCTTTGATACAATAGAAGAGTGTATCGAGACAAAGAAGCTAATTGTTAAAATGAATCTAAGAAAGTATCAAGGAAAGTATTTCCATGAAACAGAATGCTTTTTCTTAACTTCCAAACATTATGTAAGAGTAGATGATTATGACGGGACGTAACAGTACGATAATAGAACAGTCTTATGTAATCCTTAGAGGTCTTATCTCTAAAGGTATAATTATCTATGGGCCGTTTGATACTGTGTTGGAAGCAAAGGAATACGGTGGTAAAAACTTTCCTGATGATACAAGAGAAATAGTACTTATGTATAAGGAGACAATCACACATGGCGACACCTAAAATATCACTAGGTACAGTAGAAGTTACAACTCCACAAACACAAATCAATCGTATGTCTACAGTTATTTGGGGTCCATCTGGTGCTGGTAAAACCACCCTTGCTGCTACAGCTCCTCGACCTATTCTGTGGGTTAACTTCGATCCTGACGGCACAAGTTCGCTTATGGATCAAGAAGATATTTATATTGCTGACTTCAGTATGGAATCACCTAACAAAGTAGAAACATTCAAACATGACAATGCTGGCGGTATCAAACAAGTACTTGACGAACATCCAGACATTCAAACAGTCGTGTTTGACTCAATTACTTCGTTTAACGAGATGGCTCTTAGACATGGCATTAACATGGTTAAAGGCGCATCAATGGAAATGCCTACTTTGCAAGGTTATGGCAGACGTAATAGTTACACCATGCAAGCAATCATGTCAGTTATTAGAGTTACAGGCGCACTTGATAAGCATGTTATTTTCATTGCACACGAAGACGTTCCCAAGCAAGACGAAATGACAGGCGCAGTTATGGTCAGTATCTTAGTCGGTGGTAAGATGCAGTCAGAGATACCTATCAAACTGTCAGAAGTGTGGCACTTACAAGATACAGGGAAGGACAGAAAGATTACTATTCGTTCTTCCCGCCTTCGCAAGCCTATGAAGTCTCGGATGTTTGTTACTAGTGGAAATAGTGATTTCACATGGTCATTCGATCCCGAAACATGGACTGGCGATGGAATCGGAGAATGGTATAAGGCATGGGTAGATAACGGTGGTAAAAAGATTCCGCTACCCTAGCCGATTCACAATATATAGTAACACTAAGAATACTATCTACTAGATTATGGGGCTGTACTAGTAGGTAGGATACCACTATAATTATCAGTTCCATTAACACAAAACACAAGGAGAACTATTACTATGGAAGAACTATCAAGCATTATCGAGTTCAGTGTCGATCTCAAAAATCAAGAAGCTCCAGAGCCTCTACCAGCAGGGTCTTATACAGGTGTAATCAGAAAAGCAGAAGTTAAGGAAAGTCAGCGTGGTACTATGTACGGTGCTATATCTTTCCATATCGGTGCTGATCAATTCCCTGCAGACTTTAAGGACGGACCAGAAGACGGTCTTACTTTAGTTTATAGGCGTGTAGGCTTAGAAGATAACCCACAAGCTCGTTATGGTACTAAGCGTTTTATGGAGTCCATTGGCGCACCATTGAGCAAAAAAGTTGACGTTAACGAATGGGTTGGCATGGAATCAGCACTCGATGTTGTACATGACACCTACGAAGGCGTTACTCGTGCGGTTATTGACCGTGTTCGTGCAGCATAACAATGGCTGACGAAGTAAAAAGAAAAATAACTCGCACCGTAAAACCTGTTTACGCTGTGATGTCCGTAGAAGACAATGATGGTAACACTCTCCACCTAAGTAAGGAGAATGTTACTATTCATCAAGTTGTTAAAAATGCTGACGATTTGCTTGAGATAATGGACAGCGGTGGACTCCCTGCTGGTACATTTTACAAGCGTATTGCTCTAGCATAAGACCTTCCCCTGCTATCTATCAACCTTACTGTTGTTGGTGAACCGTTTCGGTAGTTCGATGACAGTATCGTTCATATAGGTAGTAGGGGATTTTTCTTTGTACGACACACATCCTTGACACACAAGGAAATACATGATATGCCTAACAACAACACGCACGACTGGCATCTAGCTACTGGATTTTGTATTCACTGTGGACTAGATGTCAACGACTTCTTAACAAACAAACAAAAATGTCACAGACACAAAAACGTAACGGCAATATCTCATCGTATAAGGAAATACAATGTCTTACGAACCCCCACTAAAAATAATGATTCCAACTCCAAATGAACTTCCACAAGGCTATGGTGTCAATTCCACAGGTAAAAGAGGAGGCAACCTAAGAGTTCGTTGTACTAATAAAGAGTATGACACGATTAAACATGAGGCAAGCCTTCTAGGAATTTCATTAGCCATGTTTACAAGATGGTGTGCTGTACATGTTGCAGCTAATCTTACAAAACACCGTAAGGCACGATCAACAAGCATGTATATCGGAGAAGAAGAAATTGAATTACCTAAATCAACAACAAACAAACGGAAAGGTAGTACCGCCAAAAGCAAATGAATTGGAACTCGATGATACTCAACGCAAAGCTATTAATGATTGTGTTAATCTTAATAAGCGCATCGTTGCTGTTACAGGTGCTGCTGGTACTGGTAAGACCACTATATTACAAAATGTCTACCGTCAACTCTACAAACAAGGTTGCGAAGTTATTTTATGCGCTCCTACAGGCAAAGCAGCAAAACGAATTACAGAAGCAACAGGCATACAAGCTTGTACTATCCACAGGTTGTTGGAGTATCCGCACCCCGGTGAATTGGATGAGAAAACTGGTAAGCCGTTAGTCACTACAGATCCTAAGAAAGACAGGAACAATCCCATTGATTACAAAGTTGTATTAGCTGATGAGTACGCTATGGTGTCAGTTGAAGTGCATCGTAATCTTCTTGATGCTTTGCCCAATGGTGGTGTTATTCGTATGTTTGGCGATGCTAACCAGCTTCAACCCATCGAAAGCAACAAGCGAATACAAAAAGAACCATCGTCCTTTCTAAAGATGCTAGAAAAGTTTGATGGCATTACTCTCGAAACTATCCACAGACAAGCTGACGACAGTAACATTATTTCTAATGGTCAACGTATCATCAAAGGTCAGATGCCACTACGCAAGGAAGACTTTGCACTTAAATTTACTGACACTCCTGTAGAAACAGTACTAGACTTTGTACAAGATAATCTAGCTGAAGAAATAGATTACGGTACTATTCACAATCAAATCATATCCCCTACAAAAGTTGGTTGGGTTGGTACAGAAGCTCTCAATGCAGCAATCCAACAACTACTACAACCAAGCACTAAACGTCATGTTACTGTTGATCGTCACAAGTGGAGTAACATAGAAGAACAACGACTATATGTAGGAGACAAAGTTATCTACACTGTCAACTGTTATCCACTCGAAGTGTTCAATGGCGAGACAGGTGTTGTGACAGAGTTTAGAGATAACGGTGACATCACCATAGACTTTGGCGACAAAGATGTAACTGTACCTGTATCATTAGAAATGCAAGGTCGGCATGGTACTTATTACATGAACCCACAAAAAGACTTAGACCTAGCGTATGTTGTTACCACACATAAATGCCAAGGATCAGAATATAATCGTATTTGCTACATCATGAACAGATCTAGATCATTCCTTCTCAATCGCAAAAACTTTTACACAGCAATCAGTAGAGCTAGAACACATGTGTCCATTATCACTGACCAACAAGCTATTAACCTTAGTCTACAAAAGAAAGGAGATAAATAATGGAAGAGTTTTCTGATATGTTAAGTGATAGACAAGAAACACATGGCAGAGCAGAGGATACATTCTTTGTTGGTGCAAGATTTGTATCAGCAATGTCTAACCAAATCAGTTTACAAGACAGAAGAGCGTGGCAATCACATGAGTATGCGGTGCTTAACATCTTACTTAAACTAGCTAGAATTATTTGTGGAAAATATTCTGCAGATCATTGGGATGATATAATTGGGTACGCAATACTAGGTAGAGACTTGCATAGGGGAGGTGATGGATCAAATGGAGAAAGTAACTGAAGGCTGGTTAATGCGTGAGTTTACTGCTCGTGCTAAAGCTTGCCAACTCGAAGTTGACTGTCTCGGTAGTGGTAAACTAGACAGTGAGATCTGTGTTATAGCAGAAGCTCCGGGTGAAACAGAATGCAAGATGTCAATGCCACTTGTCGGTGGTGCTGGTCGTTTGTTGTGGGATACGTTACGTCCATTCGACATTGGAAGATCAGATTGTTATGTAACTAATGTTGTTAAGAAACAAGTAGCACTATCTACCAAGACAGATGCAAGAAGCCCAGTCAAAAAGCCAGAGCTAGAACATTGGGAAGGCTTACTTCAATGGGAACTCGATCACTTACCTAATCTAAAGTATGTACTTGCACTCGGTAACTTTGCATTACAAGCACTCGTTGGTGAAACAGGTATTACTAAGTGGCGTGGTTCTGTGTTTGATTGCAAGGTTGGCAGAAAAGGTAGAGTCGTAAAAGTTATTGTCACTAACAATCCCGGACACATCATTCGTAGCCTAGCATTAGAGCCTATGTACAAGTTTGACATAGCAAAACTTAGGAGAGTAATGGATGGAAAGTTTAGACAACACAAGATTGACGGAATCATTAACCCAAGTTATGAAGAAAGTATCAAATTTATCGATAGCCTTAGTAGAGATAAACGTCCAATTGCATTCGATATCGAGATCATTGCAAACGAGACAGCCTGTATCGGATTCGCAAACAACCCTCACAGTGGAATCTGCATTAACTTCAGGGATGATAGAACCAACAGATATTCTATACCCGATGAACTCAGACTTAGGGAAGCAATACAATCTCTATTCAATGATAAAGAAAACAGATTCATAGCACAAAACGGTAGCTTTGACTGTGGTTGGTTGTGGTACAAAGATAGAATCAAAGTTCCTAAAGTGTGGTTCGACACCTTACTTGCACACCATACTTTGTATCCTCGTATGCCTCACAATCTAGGTTATCTTACAGCACAATACACAGACCATCCTTACTACAAAGACGAAGGCAAGACTTGGCGTGAAGGTGGCAACATCAATCAATTCTGGAATTACAACATCAAAGATTGTTGTATTACATGGGCTGTTCATGATGCTATAAGCAAAGAACTTAAAGCACAAAACTTAGAAGACTTCTTTTATTCACACGTTATGCGATTGCAACCTCATCTTGTGTCTATGCAAGTCGGTGGTATCCTCGCTGACATCAAGCTTAAAGACAAGATATCAGAAGAATTAAAGGAAGAGTTAGATGACAGACTTACAGACTTCCACTCTAGAGTCGTTGATCTTACAGACGATCCGCAATTTAGACCTAATCCTAACAGCCCTAAACAGCTTGGAGAATTATTCTTCAACTATCTCGGACTTGTCGGTAGAGGAGCAAGTACGAATGCAGACAACCGTAAACGAATGCAAGACAATGTTAGAACAACACCTGAACAACGTGAACTCTTAATACAACTAGACAAGTACAAAGAAGAACATAAGTTTTACAGTACCTATGCCACACAAAAAGTAGATCCAGACGGAAGAGTGCGCTGCGAATATAAACAATTTGGTGTTCAATCAGCTCCGGGTCGTTTGTCATCTAGTAAAGTAATGTGGGGTTCAGGTATGAACTTGCAAAACCAACCACATAGAGCATACCCTATGTTCATATGCGATGATGGTTATATGTTTAGTTACTTTGACTTACGACAAGCAGAAGCTAAAGTTGTTGCGTACCTATGGAATGTTCAAGGCTTAATAGAAAACTTTGAAAGGGCAGAACATGAAGATGGATTTGATGTCCATAGAGGCAACGCTGCAAGAATCTTTAAAGAAGAATACGATAACATCCCCGCCTCAGATTGGCACGATGATCTCACCCCTACTAAACGCTATCTTGGAAAGCGATGTGTACACGGTCTTAACTATAGAATGCAAGCACCCAAACTTGCAGAAGTGTGTGGTATACCGATTCAACAAGGTTACGAAGCATACGCCAGTTACCATCGGGCTTTCCCTGAAATACAACGAGGATGGGAAACCACAGTTAAAACTGTCAGAGAAGAACGTATGCTCTACACGCCCCTTGGAAGGCGGCTCATTTGGATAGAACGATTAACGGAGGAAAGTTTTGATAGTGTTATTGCTTTCGTACCCCAAAGTACAATCGGTGACAAAGTATCGAGCGTCATCTATTTGTGTCACGAAGATCCCGAATGGCCTAGCGATGCCCGAATGGTTCTCAACGTACACGATGCTCTCATTGCCATCCATAAACCTAGTGATGCTGTCACCGTGCAACGACTTATGAAGAAACATGCAGAAGCTCCTATAATGATTAAAGGTCAAGCAGTTAGTATAGGCACTGACTTAAAGCAATCAGTAGCAGGAAATGATGGAGTACATAGATGGTCTACATTGCAAGAGATTGGATAATCAGAAATAAGAATGATGACTCTTTTTGGAGCAACTCCTTGGGTTGGTCGATCTATTCAGCAGCCACCATCTTTACGCAAGAAGAACACGACAAATTCAATCTCCCCATTGAAGGGGAATGGGAACTTCTATGAACTATAAGAAGTTCATACCACCAGACACTTTCATCAGTGAGTACATGCAATACATGTCCTACGTTGAGACAGCAGAATCGTATGACTTCTGGTGTGCATTGTGGGCAATAGGAACAGGAGTTGGCCGTGACGTATATGTGGATCGCCCTAACAGTCCAGTTTATCATAATTGGTATATTATTTTGGCTGCTGAAGCAGGGACTACGAGAAAGTCTACAGCTATTAGCAGCATACTTTCTGTTATTGAAGGGACTGATTCCATACTTACCGGAAAGACAAGCCCAGAAAGTCTCGAACTTTATTTACATGACAGATGCAGAGAGGGTGGAACTGCTAAAGCGCATTTCGCAGTTAGCGAACTCGTCACAATACTTGGACGAGAAGGATACATGAGTACGATGCCCGGATTATTGACTGATCTTTATGACTGTCAAAAGTTACGAACAAGTCCGGGCACATTGCAGATGGGAGAGTTAGTGCAACGTGATGTATACATTACATTCTTGTCAGCTTCTACTCCATCTTGGTTGGTCACTGCTATTAACCCTAGTGTTATTGAAGGTGGGTTTACAAGTAGAGTGATCTTTGTTGTTGATGATAACAGGAAACGTAGTATTGCGTGGCCTACTAAAAGGGAGGACGACCATCGTGGAAAGGTACATGAGTCATTCAATGAGACAATACAAGCAGCAAGAGATGTTTCCAGAATTGGAATCTCAGAGGGAGGACTTAAAAGATTTACTAGCTGGTACAATACAAGAGCTAGTCACACAGATCCTTTCCAGTCAGGATTTGAAGCTAGAGAAGACGACCACCTGTTACGAATCGCAAGTTGTCTTGCCATTAACGATGGTACAAGGGAAATACAAAGTAAGCACATTGGGTATGGAAGTAAGATTATCAATGAAGCTAAGAACCGTGCCAACTCCCTCTTTGGAGGAGACTTCAGCTACAGAGCCAAGTTGGTCGGAGGAATAGAAAAGGTTAGAGATCATTTAATTTCAGCAGATAGTGATGGCATCAAACATCATGAACTCCATAACAAAGTACAAAGACAACTAGATGCTAGTGAGTTTAAGATGTTGATGAACATCATGCATGAGTGTGGGATGGTGCAGATATTTAAAGTTAAGTCTGGTAAGTCTACTGGTACTTTTTACAGAGCAACAAAAGCTATCGAGAAGTTTGGGGTCTCGTCAGAAGTTCTCTCATCGTTAAACCTTTAGTAACATCAGGCCGTGTTTGATCTCTTGTAAGATCAATCTCAATATTTGCGTCATACTTGTCTGATAAATGCGCTGAAAACTTTTGCTCGAAATCATGTATAACACTTAATTGTATAGCTTTAAGTGATTGAATTTGTAATGTTAATGCATCCATCTTATCAAACTTTTGGCGAGTAGTACCAACATTAGGAGCGTTGCCCATTGCTGATAATTGTCTACGAATATCAGCAATGTCTTTGTCTAACTGTCCAATATTAGCATCAATAACACTAGCACTAGCAGCTAACTCTAATGTTATTGGATCATCTGGTATTGGTACTTGTCCTTCTATAAGTCTACCATTAGCAAAAGCAACTCCTCCACCAAGATATCCATTATTAAAAGCATTTTGTAGCTTCTTTAGATTATCTCTAGACGCAAACAAGTTTCTAGCAACTTCATCATTAGCATTAGGACGTAACGCCTTGCCTAATACAGGTTGTAAATATCTGGCAGAAGTTGCTAATGAAGTTCCAAATGCGTCTAAAGCTTTCTCAGCACCTTTAGCAATTGTACCTGTTTTATAATCTGTTCCTCTTTTTCCTGACATAAATGCTTCATGTACATTTATATACATAGATCCTGCAGCACCAAAAATATCTTGTATTACTGCTGCAACATTCCTGTCTATATCTCCTTGAGCATATCTTGTTTTTCCAGATTTCCTTGTTATCCGTTCTCCTCGTCCAAGAGGAATTGCTCGTAAAAACTCAGTAGATCTACCTCCTTCACCTTCAGAAGTAACTTCATTAGTAAAGCCTAATCTTACATCCATTCCTACATAAGAAAATGCAGCAGCAAGTGGTGGAGGAAGAGGTAAGTCAAGAACTCTAGCAAGAGAACCTAAGAACATTTCACGGTTTACTTTAGTAGCATCAATATCTTTCATGTCACCTTTATTAGATAAGTTAAAGATTGCATCAGCAGCTTCCATTGTAGTAGCTCTAAACAATCCCCACTCAGGTGAGACAGGAACTAGGATAGCTTCCCAAGGAGGTTTTCCGGGCCAAAAGAAAATGAAGTTATCGTTGCGTTGTTGTGTAGTAAATCCATTCCAATAGTAATCATCGTATGTCCACATTCTGCCTTTAGCATCAGGAAATGGATCACTAGATGCACTAAGTACAGAGTTGTAAGCCATCTCTGACATAGTAGGAACACCAATTAAAGCAGAAGCTCCAGCTATAAACTTCAAAGGATTACTTTTAAATGCTGAACCTATGCTACTCCAAGATTGTAACATGGCAGAAGAAAAAGGTACGCTTGCATTAAATGCTGTAGCAAATCCAGAAGTACCAATACGCCTCATATCTCCAGCATATGTCTTACTAATATCAACAGCATCTCTCGTTGTTTGTGCTAACTTTTTTGGACTCATAGTAGGATTTTCATCTAAAGCTTTACCTATATGTTTAAGCATAGCTCCATAAGCCGGACCTTCATGCCATGCACTATTCCAAGAAGCCCACAACTCTTTGACTAATCCTAGCTGGTCTTTTCCAAAATAATCTCTGCTAGATATACCAACCTTATTTAATATTTGTCGGACAGTTCCATCACCAGCATTATCTATCATTTGTTGTATAGTTTTATTGCCTACATTTCCTACACTAGTAACAGTACGTCCTGACTCTGTTCGCACTTGGTTAGATACTGCATTAATAAATCTTTTTTCTAATGCTCTTTCTAATTTTATCATAGCTTCAGAAGGAATATTACCAGCAGCTAATTGTCTAGAGATTCTTTTAGACAAGAACCGAGCAATTGCTCCTGATCCTCCCTCAACCATAAGTTTTGCAGTGCCTTTAAAAGAATCGCCAGTAGTTTTTAGTCCTGCCAACAGTCCTTCTCTAGCTGCTACGTTAACTGCTATTTGTTGTTGAGAAAATAAACCTGATATAGGAGCAAACACAGATAAGTCACCAGTAGTAAATCTAGTAAACAAGTTTTTCCAATTACTTAGTGCTTGTAACCCTACTCCAAGACGAGGATTAAGATCTAAAGCAGCTCGTAATCCTTTGTCAGGCACATGATATACTCTTAACTCTCCACCTTGATGAGCAATTTGAATCTCATCACCAAACTTTGTTTTCAAATCTTGTAAAGACTTTACATCACCAAAAGTTTCTTTTAGCGATCTGTTGCCAGCATACAATTCAAATGGCAAGCTATCTGGTTTATCTAGATTTGTTACTTTTCCTATGTATGCAGTATCTCTTCCACCAATTATTGCCTTTCCATCTTGATCTATAATAGCTTTAACAGTATCACCTTCACGAGAG
>TARA_R110001599_G_scaffold72193_3_pt1 | contig 11858 bp, 12 predicted proteins | sample TARA_R110001599 | Tara Oceans TARA_R110001599 (sample SAMEA4398360) | marine metagenome | biome: Polar Biome; feature: [MES] marine water layer (ENVO:01000295) within the mesopelagic zone...; material: water (ENVO:00002006), including particulate matter (ENVO:01000060) such as...... | reverse complement strand
CCTATTAATAGGTTAAGAAAACAGGAGAGACAAGTTCTTTCTGAAATCATGTATCAGAATAGTATTTTAGCAAATGATTATAAGGATCCAGAAGATGCAAAGAAATGGAGAGAATTACTTTCTTATGACAGAAAACAAGAGATGGCGGAAGCTGTAGGGAAAATGTCAGAAGCAAGCTTTGCTAATTGCTTAAGCTCTTTGAGAAAGCATGGACTGCTTAATATAGATAACTATTTACATAGTAGGTTAAGGATATACCCAAATGAGAAGAATGGTATTGTCTTTAATTTTACAATAAGAAATGCAAAATAAATTATTTGATAAACTAATTAAAGAGATTGCTAAAAAGCATGGGATACCAACACCTGTTGTTGAACGTGCATGGAAAAATCAATTTAAGATTGTTAAGAATACAATAAGTGGTAGTGATAGAGAGGATATTGAGAGTTTTAAAACGGTATATATAAAGTATCTTGGTAAGTTTGTCCCAAGAGTTGCTGAAATGTACCACATGAATAATAGAGATGATAAATGAGATAATTGAAGGTTGGGAGAATTACATTGTTAAAACTCCACTTGTAGAAGCTGAAGCAAAACGCAGAGCAAAGATATGTGCGTCATGTGAACACTCAAAAAATGATTTTGGTGTTCCTAGATGCGGTATATGTAATTGCCCTCTTGCTATGAAGACAAGGAGTATGAAAAGCGAATGCCCTAACCCTCAAGATAAAGGAGGACCGAAATGGTAGAATATGTTTTAAATGTTATAGAGAATGGTGAGCTTTCCGATGTTATAGAGGGAGCAACTAGTATCCGTAGTTATATTAAGGATAAAGATGATAGTGAGGAAACTAATGTTTACGTCACACATGAAATAGATGAGGAGTATGACTGAAGAGAAAGTTACTGAAAGCGGTATTGTTTATTTTGAGTATCCTGTAGGGGATGAAATATTTAAAATGTTTGTAAGCAGTTCGCCACAAAGGTTAAAAGAAGAGGATGAAACGCAGAAAGAATACAAGTCTAGGCGAAAGCTAAACAAGGGTTCTTTAAATCGTTTTAAGAAAGGGAAAATGCATTGGAATCCTTTTGTTCTTGGGAACAATAAAGGTTTAGAGCATAATCAGAGAAACCACGAAACGGTAACTGCTTTTATAGAGCAGGAAAAACAAAAACAAGAAGAAGAGAGTAATGAGCAAAGTATTGAAGAGTAAGGATATTAAGTGTTTGCCACTTGGTAGTAAAATGATAGTACGTGCGTATCTTAAACCACAAAGTGCTATTATTAATTTAAAGGCAAAGGAAATTGTTCCTTGTGTAGAAGTGATGCGTATTGGTCCTGATGTTAAGCATGTTAAAGAAGGACAATGGGTATTTATTAGAGATGGTATTACACCAGGGCAGTTTAAGTATGGGGATGAGTTATTTTACTTTATTCAAGAGCATGACGTAACTGTTACTTTTGATGACAAACCTGATTACGAAATGATTATGGGTACAGATACTAGTATTGTAAGAGATCTTACTGAGTATGTTAATGTTGATAAGTTATCAAAGCTGAAAGCAAAAATTACCGAGAAGGATGAAAGTGAAGTAATTACTGCAAGCACAACAATTTTAGATCCTGATGGAAATCCAGTAAAATAATGAAGCATATGTTTGAGATGGATGAGCAGGGCAATCTTACGGTTGCTCCGCAAATCTTAATGATAAAGGAGTTTGCAGAGCTGGCTAAGAGCAGAGGCAAGAAAGGTAAGGCTAAATTAGATGCCGAACTTTCTGCTATCTGGTTCTTTGCTGACATGCGGTCTCCGTATATGCGAATGGATGATGATGAGCGTTGGAGTTATGTCAAGGATGATGTACTTTATATGTTTCCAAAGTGGGAAGTTGATCAGAAAATAAATGCTTGTATAGATAAGTATAAGGAGATGAGCAGGACACGTTCAATGGATACGCTGGAGTCTGCTTGGAAAGCACAGACTGAGTTAGATAGCTTTCTTGCAAATGTAAAACTGAATGAGCGTGATAATAATGGTAAGCCAGTATTTAATGCGAAACAGATAATGGATATGATAAACTCTCTACCTAAGACTGTAAAGTCATTGCAAGATACACAGAGGCTAGTAGAAACTGAAGTTGCTGAGAACCTGATACTAAGAGGTGGAAGGGAAAAAGCAGAATTTGAAGATGAAGAACTCAATCCAGACTGATACATCTGAAGAAAGATCTTTTCTTGACTCTTTGAGTTTTGATACGAGTATTCGTATTAATTCACTAGAGGATGAGGAGCTGCGTACTGATGTTATAAGTGCTGTAATGGAAATACCCATTATTTATAATATGCTACGCAATGATAGGCTTTATGCAAAAGATTTACCAAAGAATAGTGAGGGAAAGATAGAGGTTGATATTTCATCACCGCATATTCTTGAAGATATGGATTTCTTCAGGGAAAGGGCGTTGTATTTTAAGAAGTACGGTAAGTATACGGATCTTATACCTAATAGGTTTCCATCATCAAGGTATATGAAGTTTTGGAGAGAGGAACAGCGTAGGTGTAGGGAAGGGTTTATTAGGGATTCTGATGGGGAATGGATACCAGGTTATTATTATTGGTATTTGAATTATTGTCCGATATTAATGACACAAGATGTTCCAAATTCTACAGAAGACTTAGAAACACAGTCAGGTAATATTAGGGCGGATCGTGTAGAAGACTTTCCAAGGGTTTGGGATAGTGATTACTTATGGTATCATTATGTTGAGCAAGCAGAGCAACGTGGTATGCACTGTGTAAATATTAAGACAAGGGGTCGTGGGTTTTCATTTAAAGGCTCAAGTAAGAGTACAAGGAACTACTACCATTTTAAAAGGAGTAAGTCTTTTGCTATAGCATCTGAAGGTGAGTATCTGTATGATGATGGTATCTTAAGTAAGGCGTGGGATACGCTTAACTTTATTGATAACTATACGCCTTGGAGAAAGTCTCGTGATTACGCAGATAGGAATGACCATAAAAGAGCATCTTATAGAGATCCAAAAACTAATACTGAGAAAGGTATACGTTCTGAGATACTAGGTGTTACAACTAAGGGTCAGCCAGAACGTGCAAGGGGAAAGAGGGGTAAACTACTACTGTTTGAGGAGGCAGGTAAGTTTCCACACTTAAAAAAGACGTATGCAATTGCACGACCATCGGTTGAGCAGGGTAAGATGACATTTGGAACCATTGTCGTTTGGGGAACAGGTGGTACTGAAGGTGCTGACTTTTCAGGTATCAAGGAGTTGTTTACTAAGCCTGATGCATATAATATATATGGTCTAAAAAATATATACGATAGGAATGCACCGTCAACAGCTAACTGTGGTTATTACTGCGGTGAGTATATGAACCGTGAAGGTTGCTATGATGCAGATGGTAATTCCGATGTTATAAAAGCACTTGTTGAAGTGTTTCTTGCACGTAAAATTATTGCTACAAGTACAGATGATCCGAATGCACTTATTCAGGAGAAAGCTGACCGTTCAATAACTCCGCAAGAAGCGATGATGCGTAAAGAGGGTCATATCTTTAATGTAGAAGATATGAAGATGCATCTTTCTGAAGTAGAAACAAATCCTAAGAAGTTTACTGATGCCACTTGGAAAGTAAAGCTGTTCTTCCAAGAGGGTAAGGTTATTTGGAAACTAAGTGATAATTATCCTATACGACAGTTTCCAGTAATGGATATGAAAGATCTTACATCATGTGTTGAGATTTTTGAACATCCTATAATAACAGACGGTCATATACAGCCGAATGTATACATAGCAGGGTGTGACCCTTATGATGATGATATGTCACTTGGACCATCGCTAGGTAGCATACTAATTATAAACCGTCTTACAGGTAGGATAGTAGCAGAATATACAGGTCGTCCGAGAACAGCGGAAGAATTTTATGAAATATGCTACAGGTTAATGAAGTATTATAATGCACGTTGCAACTATGAGAATAACAAAAAAGGTATGTTCCAATACTTTGATAGAATAAATGCAACTTATATGTTGTGCGATACACCAGGTATTCTGAAAGATATGCAGATAACTAAGCGTACAGGATACGGTAACTTTGCAAAAGGTACACATACGACAAAGGCAGTCAACGGATGGAGAAATAGTCTCATACGTTCGTGGTTGATGGAACAAGCGTATGGAAAAGAAGAGGGAGAGAGGAATTACAGTACGATAGTATCACCAGCAACGCTCAGAGAGCTGATAGCGTATGATCCGCATGTAGGAAACTACGATAGGATATCTGCGTTAGGTATGGTGTTAATATATCGTGCAGATCTTGAAAAATTTGGCATTGAAGAGGAAGATTTCATTAATAATAGTGATAAGAAAAAACAAATAGATCCATTTTTTCTTAAAAATAGAAAAAGCATGTCACAAAGGTTTATACCTATAGAGTCTGACAAAAACAGGATTAATATTAGAAAACGCATTAGAAGAAAATGACACTAGGACAAGAACAATTTCCGTTTCAGAAAAAAACAGAACGGCAAAAAGATAAAAAATGGGCAGAGCAATGCGTAAGAGCAGCTTCTGACATGGGACTCTACACAGGTAGTTTCCGCAATGAGTATTATGAGATTCGTACAAACATGGATCTTTATAATAACATACTTAACACAGATGATATGATAAGTATGTGCGACCCGCACGGTATAAATAATAATGATTTTCCTTTTGAACCACAACATTATCCTGTAGCAAACAGTAAGATAAACTTATTGCTTGGTGAGGAGATGAAGCGTAAGTTTGATTGGAGAGTTCGTGCAATTAATCAGGATGCCATTACAGAAAAACAAAAGGCAATCAAAGAAATGATTAATGAGCAGTTTCTTGATTTAGTAACATCAGAAACACCACAAGAAAAACTTGCTGAAAAAATACAAGAGTTTGATAACTACTTGAATTATGAATATAAGGACATCCGCGAGAAACGTGCTACAGACCTTCTCAATCATATGATTGAAAAAGAGAATCTTAAGTACAAGTGGAATATGGGATTTCTTGACGGTCTTGTTGCAGGTAGAGAAGTGTACGCACTTGATATTGTAGCTGGTGAGCCTCGTGTAAGAAAATGTAATCCCGCAAATGTGCGTATTATACGTAAAGGACAATCACCTGATGTTCAAGATGCTGATATTATTATTGAGTGGGGTTACCATTCAAAGGGTAATGTAATTGATGATTATGCTGAATACCTGACTTCAGACGAAGTTTCTGAGATAGAAAGATTGGGTGTTACAATGAGTGCATCAGGCGATGAAGCAGTAGCACAGGGTAGAGAACCAGATCTTATAGCAGGTACATTTAGTATGCTTCAAGATGCTGATGGTAACTTAACACCATCAACTGCATCAGCAAATACATTATTGTCTCCTATTAGTGATGATGGTTCAGTACTTGTTACACGTGTAGTGTGGAGGTCTTATCGTAAAATTGGTAAATTAAAATACTATGATCGTAAAACAGGTGAGCAACTATATAAGTTTGTAGATGAATTTTATAAGCCGCATGTTGAGCGAGGAGAGGAGATTGAAAAATATATTTGGGTAACTGATTGGTGGGAAGGTACACGTATTGGTGAGAATATTATTATTAAAATGCGTCCTTTTCCTGTAAAAGCATATGGAATCAATAATCCTACAGGAACATTATGTCCGTATGTAGGTGGTGATTATACTCAAGAAGGTGAGCCGACAACATCATTGATGGGTCGTATGAAGCCTTACTCGTATTACTATGACTTTCTTATGTTTAAACAATGGGAAACATTAAGCAAGCATAAAGGAACTGTTGGGTATCTTGACCTTGCAATGATTCCTGAAGGATGGGAAATGGAAGATGCACTTTACTTTGCAGATAAACTAGGTTGGTTACCAATTGATTCATTTAAAGAAGCAAGAAAGGGAGCCGCAACAGGTACAATCGCAGGTAACATGAATGCTAATAGAAGCCCTATGAACTTTGATATGGGTAACTATCTACAGCAAAACATGTATATTCTTAACTTTATTAAAGAAGAGATTGCAAGTATTTCAGGAGTAAGTCGTCAACGTGAAGGTGCTATATCAAGTAGTGAACTTGTAGGTAACACACAAAGGTCTGTAATGCAGTCATCACATATTACTGAAATTTATTTTCAATTCCATGAGAGGATAAAAGTTGCAGTACTAAAAGCTACGCTTGAAGTTGCAAAACATGCATACAGAGGTCGTAAGATTAATGTGCAGAACATAACAGATGATATGTCTCAAACTCTTTCTGAGATAGATGGTAATGCAATACGTGAAATAGATTACGGATTGACAATAAATAATAGTCTTGAGTACTCTCAGTTGCAACAACAGTTGTTACAGTTAGCACAAGCAGGATTACAGAATGATAAAGTAAACTTCACTCAAATCATGGATATTATGACAGATCCGAGCATTAGTTCGGTGAGACGTAAGATTGAAACAGCTGAACGTCAGAAAACGCAAGAGGTGCAACAACAACAACAACAACAACAAGAAATGGCACAACAGCAACAACAGGCAATGCAGCAAGTTGAACAAATGAGAATACAGGGGGGACAAGAAGCGGAGCAATTCAAAGCAGATATTGCAATGCAGCTTGAAAAGGTTAGAAATGATGGTAAGATAGAACTTGAAAGAGTGAAAGCCGAGCTACAGAAAGACCTTAAGATGACTGAGAGTTCAGATACTCTCATCAAAACACAGACAGATGTTCAAAGACTCGCTAAAGAATTACAACACGAGACACAACAAAACGAACTTGATAGAGAATCTAAAGAGGAAATCGAAAAGATGAAATCTCAAAAGTCTATAAAGTAAGCGTTGTTAAACTAGAAGAGGGTATTGACATTGGATATTAATTGTATTAATTTTGTAAATTATAAATGGAGTTTCAAAACAACGAAAACGATTTAGGTTTCTCATTTGACATCGAAGGTGTTGAAGATACGGGAACCTTTGACATTGAATTAAAGGAAGACGCACCAAGCTCTGCTATAGATGCTGCCGTAAAAGCAATAACACCAAAAGACGGTGAAGGCACTGAAGTAGAGGATGCAACTTCCGAAGAAGGTAAATTTGAGGTCGTATTGAAAGATGCGGTCAGTGGTTCCGAAAAAGAGGGAGATGCCACGTTCACATTACCTAACGATAAGCCGTCCTCTGATAGTGCTCCCTCTTCTCCTCATCTTTTGACGAGGCTCGCCTCGGCACTTCATAAGGACGGTGTTCTTACTGATGTTTCTGAAGAGGACATCAAGAACGTAGATATTCCAAAGCTTGCCGAGATGATTAAGGGAACCATTCAAAAGAATGAGTACTCTGATCTTGATTCTCGTGCAAAAGAAGCACTAGATGCTATTCGCGCAGGTGTGCCAATTGAGAATGTTGTAAAACATCATAACGCAGAAACAAAATTAGCAGATTTTACAGAAGATCGCTTTATTGAATCAAATTCTGATGATGAATCTATTGCAGATTCTAAAAAAGAGATTAGGCAAAATCTTATTTATAATGATTTAATTGCACGTGGTTATTCACAAGCAGATTCCGAAAGACGTACTCGTCAGTCATTTAACTCAGGTGACGATGACGCAGATGCAAAACTTGCATTAAATAGTCTTAAGGATATTGCCGTGCAAAGAAAAAACGCAGAAGTCGAACAGGCAAAGCAATCCCACAAACAGCATGAGGAAACTCGTAAAGATCTTTTTTCTAAGGTTGCTGGAATTAAAGAGGTTTTGCCAGGAATGCCTGTTAATGATGATACTGCAAAATGGATGGCAGAAGCAATGACTAATCCTACTGGTAGGAATGAAAACGGTCAATTGCGAACCACCGTAAGTGATAAACGTAGTGAAGACGCATTCTCTTTTGATACGCGTTTGCATTACTTTATAAAAATGGGTCTCTTTGATGAGACCCCTGATCTGTCCCTTTTTACAAGACGCTCTATGAGTAGTGCTGTGGAGGAACTAGAAAAGAGCCTTTCTACGGAAGGGATCTACGAAGGAGGGAGGGGAGCTTCTCTTGAAAGTATCACCGAAAGAGAAATGAAAGATAATTATCTTCGTATGCTTGACGGTGCTGATATTTAATCTAATTTGAAACAAACATCCATATAAAAACATGGCACTTCAATTTTCAGAATTTCAAATGTATGATGCGCAGCATTGGTCAGGATTGACAACTGCAAACCATCTACATAGCATTTATCAAGGTCGCCCGCAAAAGGCTACTGATATTATGCGAAGAATCCACACTACCAATTTTGGTACTGACTTGGATTCTCAATTATCAAAGTACAAGGTAAAATATCTTGATACTGATGACGACTTTACATGGGAACTTATCGGAAGCGGTAAGAAAAACGTTCCTTTAGTAGAAGCACGATTAACTCCAACAGGAGCTGCTGTTGCTGTAGGTGATGAGCCAGGAAAGAACGTTACTTCTTTCTACATGGTATTCCCAGAGCAATGGTTTACTGATGAGCATATTATTGTAGGTCACAAGAATGAAATGTATTCTTTACAAATTCAATCTGATCCTATTGCTGATTCTACCAATTGGATTTACGAAGTAAAATTAATCACTGGAGATACAGATCTTTTTGTACCAGTTGAAGAACTTGCTTCAGGTAAACGATGGAGCCGTGAGTGGTCTCTTGTTGAATCTACTCTTTCTAAGAAAGGTGGTGGTATCAACTTTGAGTCTCCGTTCGGAATGAGAAATACTTTCTCAATGATTCGTATGCAACATACACTTCCTGGAAACATGGTTAACCGACCATTTGCTACAGGATTCAAAGTAAAGAACGAGAAAACTCAAAAACTTGAGAGCTTTGTTACTTGGATGCAGTATGAGGATTACGTATTTGATGAGCAGTATCGTCTTGAGAAAAATAGATTGATGATGTTTGGACGTTCTAACAGAGGAACAAACGGTCAATACTACAACTTCGGTAAGTCAGGTCATGTTAAGAAGCAAGGTGCAGGTATCCGTCAGCAGATGGAGTCTTCAGGTACTGAATTCTATAGCGACTTTTCTATCGAATGGTTGACAAGCACGTTGATGGATCTTTCTGAAGGAAAACTTCCTACAGATCAGAGACACTTTGTAGCAAGAACAGGTGAAAGAGGAGCTGTACAGTTCCATCTTGCATTAGAGAATCACGCACAATTGTTCCGACCATTGTTTGATGCTACTCGTATGTTCTCTACTAAAGAAAACGGAGGAATGACAGGTGTGTCTATGGCATACGGTTATGGAGGTCAGTTCCTTGATTATATGGGACCTAATGGAATCCGTTTTTCAATCTCTGTAGATTCAATGTATGATGATAGAGAGCGTAACAAGATTCTTCACCCGAATGGAGGTGTTGCTGAATCTTATCGTTATGATATTATGGACATTGGTACTACTAATGGAGAACCAAACATTCAGAAGTTCTATGTAAAAGGATCTGAAAACATTTACGGTTACGAGCCAGGATTGAGAGATCCTTACTCTGCAACAGGTAAAATGTCACAGATGTCTCATTCAACTGATGGATATACTGTTCATAGAGGATGTCAGGTAGGTGTTGCTGTGTATGACCCAAGTCGTACTAAGTCACTTATTCCGAACATCTTATTCTGATAATTGCTAACGTTTAGAAGAGGAAATAACAATGGCTAAGAAGCGTATAATAAAAAATGAGGTAGAAACAGAGGCAGTCGAAATGACTGCTTCTGCCTTCTCCTTACCGAGAAAAAAGGTTACAGTATTACCTGTAGTCAAAAAGACATGGTTACCAAAAGGACATGAAGCTGAGTTTTTATACCAGCATTCAATGAACACTTTTACAGTACCTAAGAATGCAATGAACGGATCGTATGTAAATCCACTTTCATCAGAAGAACAAGATGCGCTTGAATCGCATCCTGGATTATCTATGGAAGCAGGTGATCTTTCTGTCCATAAACGTGAAAATAATTTCTGGAAAAGCATTTTTAAACCTGTAAAGCTTGGTAAAGACCCACGAACTCTTGATCTTTCAGACCCTATGGATTATATTACCTATAAGGTTCTGCTTTTAAATGCAGATCATATTGCTCCTGATGCATACAACGCAAGACGTAAAGCATCTTATAAGTATATGGTTGTTGATGAGGGTTATGAGGACAGTAACAAATCAGCGACTGCAAATGTTATTGCGGATGCTTACCTTGAATATGGTAAGATTCGTGAAGACAAAGTTGCTCTTTCAGATATTCTATTCTTACTTACTAGTCAACGTGTGTCACCTAATTCGACACTTATTTGGTTACAAGGTCAGATTGGAGATTATGTTGCAAGCAACCCTAAAAGGTTTATTGAAGTTGTAAATGATAAAGACCTACAGACAAGAGTTCTTATTACAAAAGGACTTACATATAATGCTATTCAAAAAGATGGTACTGCATATCGCACAATGGGAGGTGACCTCATGGGTGTTGATCTTACAGCAACTATTGCTTTCTTGAACAACAAACAAAATGGAGATCACCGTATCTTAATTGAAACGATGATTGAAAGAAGCGAAGGTAAGTAATGACTGTAGAACAGATCTTAGATTACATGAGATTGCGCTATGATGCTTATGCATCGCAAGACGCTCCTGGTTATGATGACGATGACCTCTGTGCTTTATTTAATAAGGCACAGAAGGTTTTCGCCAAAACATTATATAATCAGTTTGGTAACCCTACACGTATTGGTGCAGAGGAAACTGAAAAGCGTTCTAAAGATCTCGTGCAGTTAAAAGCTCATAAAGTAGTTGCACCACCTTTTTTAGTAGGAGACCATCCTAATTCATATTTTGTAAATCTTCCTGAAGATTTTTGGGTTACCCTTAAAGAAGAACTTGACATTACCTACACTAATAGCTGTGGGGACACCATCTCTGATTCAAGGATTCCTGTAAAACCAATTAAGGAAGATTACTATAATGCTAATGTTAAAAATCCATACAAGCGTCCTTATAAGGAACTTGTATGGAGATTTGACAGAGAAAGAGATACTATATCAAGTCAGATAAGTCCCACTAACAGTAAGAGAAATGAGATAATTCTTTTCGATGGTGCTACTGCTGACAATTATAGGGTGTCCTATTATAGAGCACCTAAAGACATCAGTCAACCTCCGACAACAACTTTTTGTGAGTTTGATGAAATGCACCATGAAAAGATTGCAGATCTTGCGGTTGAACTTGCTATGCAGACAACCGATAGACCTGGTTTACAGTCTAAGATGATAGAAAATTCTAAAATAATAGAATAAAAATAATGACTAATTTTTTAAAGAAAATAACTGATGCAAACTTCCTTCCTGGCAAAAAGTCAAGAGGGAATAACCATTATGTATACTCAAGCATATTCAATTCTTTAATGGATAAGCTCATTCCTATTGTTACTGCCGAAAAAGAAGTAACAGTAGAAAAATTGAAGTATGAAGGGTTTAATGAAATAACTGGAAACGCAGTTCGAGCAGATGTTACAACAAGAGCAGGTAGCATAACTTTTCCTTTAACTGAGGGAGCAGGCAGTAAGCAAATTTTTAGAGTATATTTTTTCGATATAGCAGGTAATACAATTCCTTTAACAGAAAATGCTATGATTGTTGCAACACTTAAAGATTATTCGGGAACAGGTATTCCAATTATTCAGGCAACTAGAGCAGTAACAACGTTTTTTCAGATTGATTTCCGTAATATACATGCATCTGATTCTCTTAATGCTACCGCAACTATAAATTATTTCATACTTAACT
>TARA_R110001599_G_scaffold2185_2_pt1 | contig 11860 bp, 10 predicted proteins | sample TARA_R110001599 | Tara Oceans TARA_R110001599 (sample SAMEA4398360) | marine metagenome | biome: Polar Biome; feature: [MES] marine water layer (ENVO:01000295) within the mesopelagic zone...; material: water (ENVO:00002006), including particulate matter (ENVO:01000060) such as...... | reverse complement strand
CATAAAATCATATTAAGGTTAGAGAGGCGTTTAATGCCTTTATCCAAACCCGACCAGGTGGAAGCCATATAGGCGCAGAACATCACGAAAAGAATCACAAACTGCCAGAAACCGTTCTCCGGCAGGCCAAACACAGCGTTTAAACCGCCATTCATCTGCAGCACACCTAACCCTAACGAGGTAGCCACACCCATTACGGTGGCGACTACGGCAAATACATCCAGCCAGGAAGCGTAAGGACGAATTTTAGGATTCTTAGCCGTTATCGATGACAGTACGGACGACACCAGTCCTGCCTGCCCTTTGCGGAACTGAAAATAGGCAATGATCAAACCGACAATCGAGAAAGCTGCCCACTGGTGTATCCCCCAGTTAAAGTAGCTGTATTGAATAGCGTAGCGGGCGGCCGCTTCGGTTTCGGCGGTTCTGTCGCCATAGGGCGGCTCAATGAAGTGAAACATGGGTTCCGCCATGCCATAGAAGACCAGTCCGACACCAAAGCCTGCGGCCAGCAGCATGCTGATCCACGAAAAGAATGTATAGTTGGGTCGACTGTCCTGGGGGCCTAAGCGCACCTTGCCATACTTGCTTAGCGCCAGACCAAACAGAAAAATGACAAAACCAAAAACCGAAAATAGATAAAACCACCCGAATAGCCCGGTAACAGTAGTCAGTGCGCCCTCTGCAACGTTGGCAAATCCTTCAGGAAATGACGCCCCAACAACTACCAAGCCAAAAATAATCACCACCGATGCGATGAATACCGACTTGCCTCCATGATTAGCCATATAACCGTCCTGTTAAATGAGCTCTGTTTAGGTAAGCACTGCGTATTAAGCGCATGCTTGTACAACTAAACCTGCCTTGTACAGCTTAATGGTAACAGTTGAAAAATCTAATCGCACTGTGGCCAAGCAGTGAACTTGCTAGAGCTACTGTGTTCCAATGGGTGCGAATAACCGATGGAGGCTCTCATGCCACAGATGAATCGCGACCAACGCAACGCTGCATGGCAAGCGGCTAACCAATGGCGCGCCCGTGCTGCGCAAACTCAACCCAGCGGAGTGGCGGGCAGCTTGAAGCTGCTGCTCACGTGGCTGGCGTTTGGCGCGTTAATGATAGTCGGCGTGGTACTCGGCCTGTTTTTCTTGCTGATTGGCTGGGCAATGATGCCGTTTATGCGCCATAAAATGAAAAAGCGTATGGAGCAGATGCGCGCCCAGCAGGCACAGGATATAGGTGGGGGATATTCTCAAGGGCATTCTCACGGACATGCTTCCCCGCATACGTCTGCGCAAAACCGTCCTGGTCATCAGGATGTCTTGGAAGGCAGCTATGAAGTTAAAGATGATCGTTAATTAACCCGTTAGTCACTTTTTCGCGCCACCTAGTGCCGTATACTTTGTTACAGCGGCGCGTAAACCCAGGTAAATGCCGCGGCCAAGGTCAGCGGCATAACGACCAGACTGCCCAGGTTACCAATCAGCACCAGCGAAGCCACTTTTTGTGGCGCCAGCTTATACTGCTCTGCGACCAAGTAATTCAACACCGCAGGCGGCAGTGCCGCAAATACCAGCAGCACCGCCGCCTGAAGCGCATTTAGTGGCAGTAGCCACATCAACGGCAAAGCAATTACTAATCCGGAAATCGGACACAGCACCGCCCCCAGTATCCCCATACGCCAATCGCTAAAGTCGATCTCCAAGAGCCGCACCCCTAACGCAAACAGCATTAGCGGAATACATACCCCGCCTAGCATATGCATCGCCTCCAGCAGCCAGCCAGGCAGCGGCAGGCCACTGATATTCACCGCTAAACCCGCCAGACTCGCGAGTACAATTGGCATGCGCAGCATTCGCCATAGCGAAGTGCGCGGGTTAAGCATGTAAAGCCCCACCGAAAAGTGCAGCAGCATTTCAACGATAAACACCACCACCGCCGCAGGAAGCGCCTCAGCACCAAATGCCAACACCAGCAGCGGTACGCCCATATTGCCCGCATTGTTGAACATCATCGGCGGAAGGAAGATTTTGCTATCCAGCTTTAGCCACTTTGCCAGCGGCCAAAGTACAAGCCCCGACCCCAGCACTACTGCTATCGCTGCCGTGGCCAGCCAGGCGTACTCAGCTAACGGCGCTTGCCGGTCAGCCAGCACGGCGAACACCAATAGCGGAACGAACAGCTCCATGTTGAGGGTATTGAGACTGCGAATATCCGGTGTACGGTAGCGCCCATAGGCTGCGCCACAGCCAGCGATTAAAAATACTGGCAATAGCGTGGCCAGAATATGTCCAATCATACGGGCCGCCCAGCCCTATTCCTTGTTATCACTGTTGCGTCCTGGTTACCGTCTGACTAGCGGTTATCGGCGGTGGAAGGTTCAAGAAAGCGCTGCCAGAGCGCGGTGACTATATCGCGATGCGCACGGAATTCCTCACCATCGCTGAGTGCTTTCTGACCGGTGAGCGCCGCTCGGTGCGTAGCGCTGCGATAAGCCAGATAAGCCTCGCGAAGACGCTCTGCCTCTTCAGCTGGTAAGTGCCCACTCTCGGTCAGGCTCTCTAGAATGCGGATATTATCGCTGTAGGTAAGTAACGCAGGCGTTTGGTGAGCAAGCGCTAACACCGCGTATTGGCAGAGAAACTCGATATCCACCATACCGCCCGCATCGTGTTTGACGTTAAAGGTATTGCTGGTGGTTTTACTGCCCAGATGGTCGCGCATTTTCTGACGCATCTTGACCACCTCTTCGCGCAGTGCAGCTTTATCTCGCTCACCACCTAGAATATCGCCCCGTAACTGACTGAATTTCTCGGCCAGCGAATCGCTACCCGCCACCACCCGGGCGCGCACCAATGCCTGGTGCTCCCAGGTCCAGGCATTCTGACGCTGATACTCGGCAAAGGCTTTAAGCGATGTCACCAATAGTCCTGAATTACCCGAAGGCCGCAGGCGCATATCCACTTCATACAGCGTGCCGGTGGGCGTTACCGCGGTGAGCAGGTGAATAATACGCTGTCCCAGACGGGTAAAAAACACTGGCGTATCAATGGGTCGTGGACCATCAGTTGTGCCCTGACCATCGCTATCGTGAAGGAAAACAAGATCTAAATCGGAGCTGTAGCCCAGCTCAATGCCGCCCAGTTTGCCGTAACCAACGATCAGAAAAGCCGCTTCCCCGGCATTCAGCCCCTCAGGAACACCGTGCTTGCGGGTAATATGCTTCCACGCCATCGCCAACACGGCATCGAGAATGACTTCGGCGATATAGGTTAAGTAATCGCTTACTTTCATTAGATGCCGAGTACCCACGATATCCGACGCCGCTATGTGCAGGGTTTGAGCGTGTTTAAAAACGCGCAATGCCTCTAGCTGTGCCTCTTCATCATCCTCTGGCAAACGATTCAGCGTTTGGCGCAGCTCATCGGCAAGGCGCGCTTTATCGGCGGGGGTATACAGCGTTTCTGGCGTCAGCAGCTCGTCGAGCAGAATGGGATAACGCGACAGCTGTTCAGCTATCCAGGGGCTCGCGGCGCACAAGCGCATCAGGTGTTCGAGCGCCTGGGGGTTTTCGCGCAGCAGCGCAAGGTAAGCTGTACGCCGCAGTACGGCCTCAATCAGCGGCTGTACCCGTTCAAGCGCGGTATCCGGTGCTTCATTGCCCGCCACCGCATCCAACAGCAGCGGCATTAACGCATCCAAGCGCTCGAAGCCAATCCGCTGCATGCTTTGCACTTGCCGAGAATGATAAAGGCTATGCAGCCGCTTCAAGGCTTTTTCTGGCTCGTTAAAACCCGCCTCGGCCAGGTACGCGCTGGCCTCCTGCACTTCTAACTCGCCGCGCCAAATAAGCCGCCACTGAGCCAAGCCAAGCTGGCTATCATCGTTGGCCTCATCGACATCCTCTTCGGGGTCGGCAATCACGGCATCAAAGTGTTGGCGCACCCGCTCGCGCACTTCGTCAAGCTGGGCTATCAACCCCGGCCAATCTTCATGCCCCATGGCGAAGGCTACCCGTTCACGATCAGCATCATCGCTGGGCAAGGTCTGTGTCTGACGGTCTTCCAGTGCTTGGAGAGCGTGTTCGACATCGCGCAGAAAAGCATAATCAGGCAGCAGCTCATCGACCACTTCCTGCGGCAACAGGCCCAGCTCGGGCAAACGATTGAGCGCCGTTTTTAGCGATGTCACCTGCAGCTCCGTATCGCGGCCGCCGCGAATCAGTTGGAACGCCTGCACGACGAACTCAACCTCACGAATGCCGCCGGAGCCAAGTTTGATATTGCTCTGCATGCCTTTGCGCTTCACTTCGCGGTTGATCATCGCTTTCAGTTCACGCAGCGACTCAATGGCGCCAAAATCCAGGTATTTGCGATACACAAAGGGGCGCAGCCCGGCCAACAGCTCATCGCCCGCGTCCAGATCCCCCGCGACCGGGCGCGCCTTGAGCATGGCGTAACGCTCCCATTCGCGGCCTTGATCCTGGTAGTAGCTAGAGAGCATGGCAAAACAGCCCACCAGCGGCCCGCCGTCGCCCAAAGGCCGCAAGCGCATATCGACACGGAAGGCGAAGCCATCGGCGGTCATGGCATCCAGGGCGGCAATCAGCTTTTGCCCCAGCTTGGTAAAGTATTCCTGGTGCTCTAACGGTTTGCGCCCACCTTGCGTCTCACCTTTTTCAGGGAAGGCAAAGATCAGATCGATATCGGAAGAGAGGTTCAGCTCCCCAGCACCTAGTTTGCCCATACCCAGAATCACCAGACGCTGGGGCGTGCCGTCTTTACGTGGGGCAGGTAAGCCCCAACGCGGCGCGTAAAAACGTTCAAGCCAGGTTAATGCCGCTTCCAAGCATATTTCGGCAAGCTCAGACACCGCCGTGGCGGTACTCCACATGCTATGGCCAGAGGCACGGTTAAGGTCACGCCAGATAATCCCCAGCATACGCTTGCGACGAAAACGGCGGATTACCCGCTGCATCGCCTCTTCGTCTTCGGCACTCTCAAGTGACTCACTCAGCCAGCTAGCAAGCTCATCTCGACCTGGGTTTACGTCCAACTCACCGGCAATATCCAACTCGGCCAACCACTGGGGGTAGCGAACCAAGGTATCCAGCGCGAAGGTCGAGATGGTCAATACTTTAGCAAGCGCCTCGCGACGCTGCTCCGAAAGCCCTTGCCAATTACTGGAAGGCAATTCCTGCTTGGTCATCTCGGCGACATTATCGGCTTGAGCAAGCGCCTCGCGTAGCCGCTTCCAGGCGGATTGGGTGGCGGTATGTAACGACGCTGGCAGCGTCGACAACGGTAAGAAATCGTCGTTCACTTGCATAACTACCTCGCTGACAGCGCGTCAAAAACGTTCGCTTTCAATTACCTGCTTAGCTAAAGAATTTTTCCCAGCCCAATAGCCCCCAGGTAAGCCCGGCCATGATCAGCGACAGCATCACCGCCGCCGAACCAATATCCTTGGCCCGCCCTGAAAGCTCATGGTGCTCGGTACCAATCCGATCCACCACGTTCTCAATCGCACTATTAAGCAGCTCCACTATCAGTACAAAAAACAGACTACCCACTAGCAGTAGCCAACTGATAGGTCCTTCACCGATCCACCAGGCAAGCGGCAGCAGTACTACCGTAATGCCGACCTCTTGACGGAAAGCCGCCTCGTTTCTGAACGCCGCTTTCAGGCCTTTCCACGAATAGCGTGTGGAGTGAACCAAATGTGTTAAACCGGTATGCCCAGGTTTCATGCAGATCGCCTCACCTTGTGAGCGTAGAGTTTGTTCAATTCGCTAACATCATTGCTTCTAGATCCTGTGACAACGGATCCAGCACTTCAGTCCAGCTTAAATAAGGCGTACTGCCGTTACCATTGACCATGACACTAAACACCCCCCAGCGCCCTTGCGCAGTGCGAAAATAGCCCGCCGCGGCGCGTACTGCAAAAGGTTGGTTAAGCGTGCCGGTTTTGATCATGACATTGTTTTGAAACGTGGAGGAACCTCGCCGAATGAAGCGCATTACCCCGTTAGCGGGTGACTGAAAGGCCGCCACAAAGCTGGGAAACAGGCTACTTTGACGAAACATGTCCTCCAGCATTACGTTAACGCCCTGGGCCGATGTGCGGTTTTCAGTGGTCAGTCCGCTACCACTATACAATGTTAACGGCCCGTGCCCGGGCAGGCTGTGGGCGTAAGTTTCAATCGCCTGGCCCGCCTGGCGTAGCTGTGCCTGGGGTGTCTCGACGAGATCCAGCGCCAGCACATCGGCCATATAGTTATTGGAGTAGTTCATGATGCGCAGCAATAGCTCTTGCAGTGGCTGGCTGTCCACCGCCGCCAGACGCTGGGCGCTGCTAGGCGGCTGAGACGAGCTAACGCGCCACGCTTCGCGCACCTGTATACCCGCCTGGTTCAACATGCCCATTAGGACTTGCGCGGTTGTTTCGGCGGCATCCCCTGCGCCACGGTAGACATCGCGTGCAGTGGCATTGGTGGAGATCTGCCCCGTCAAGCGCATCACGTCGCCACGCTCATCGGTAATTCGTTCAGCGCTAATCTCAGTACCGCTATTGGCGGGGCGGGTGATTACTTGGTTATCAATGGTGATCAGCGACGTCTGGCTATCGCATAGCCCCACTTGGGCGGGCTCACCCGCGTTCGTCGCTGGTGCGACATTAACGCACCAGCTACCAAAGTTAACGCCAGCTGAGGAGAGCGGCGCGCTATAGGCATTGGCAACCCGAGTCAGGGCATTACAGCGGTCCGTGGTAATACAGTCCACTGACCCAAAGCGCCACTGGCTGACCACCAACGCCCCCTCTACCTCACGCACCCCGGCTAAGTGCAAACGCTGCACCAAGCGCCAAAGGTTCTCAGTGGTTAGGCCCGGGTCCCCGCCGCCCTCAAACACCAAGTCACCGCGTAACACCCCATTTTCAATGCTAGCGGAGCTGACCAGTTGGCTGGTAAAGCGGTGCTGGGGGCCAAAACGGTTTAGCGCCGCCGCCGACAAGTAGGCTTTAGTGACCGAAGCGGGCGACAGCTGTCGATCCGGGGTGATGCTGCCCAACAACGCATTGGCGCCTGCATCGGCATCCAAAAGGCGTGCTTCCGCGCTAATCGAAAAGCCTTTGCTCTGCAGTTGGCCCAGGCGATTGAAATCGGCGAACAGACTGGTGCTGGCACACAGCGCCAGTGTGGCTACACCTGTCACCAGCGACCAGCGCTGCATGCGCTTAACAGCAAAAAAACACCCCATTACAGCTCCTCAATGCACATTCATTTTTGAAAACATTTGCAGCATGACCACGCCTGCTACTATCAAACTAATTCCTATCACCGCCGGCAAATCAGGCTTTTCACCGAATACCACTATGCCGACCAAGGTGACCAGCACAATGCCCAGGCCTGCCCAAATCGCATAGGCAACCCCTACCGGCAGCGTGCGCAGCACCAGGCTGAGCAAATAAAAAGCTAACCCGTAACCCACTACCACCACCACGCTGGGTAGCGGGCGCGTGAAGCCCATGGAGGCTTTTAAGGCGCTCGTGGCGATCACTTCGGCCACAATCGCCAACACCAAATAGACAAACGTCATGTTCGCTCCAACTCAACGCATAAACGCCACAGAACCTGACCACTCTGAGCATACTTAGCTTCGAAAGGGGTTAAATAGTCCCCTTTAGGCGCAATTTCAGTCACCGCTGCCTGTTTGCCGGTTACCTGTGCCACTGCCAAAGCAAACTCTTCAACGTAGAGGAACCAGTTGGAGCGCAACTCAAGACACCCGCCAAGCGCCAACAGTGTGGGTAAAACCGCATGGCCATGCCAGCGCATTTTTAGGTGCCCCGCCTTGGGGTAAGGGTTCGGATAAAGGAGAAAGTGATACTCTGGCGCCCAGCCAGCCTGATAGGCCAAGCGCCAAAAGTCGACCAGATCCGCTCTTACCAGCAGCGCATTGTCAGGCAACTGGCCGTGATCGCGCCCCAAACGATCCTCGCTGCGATCCACGCCGATTACCGCATGGGCAGGGAACTGCACCGCCAGTTGGCGGGTCGATATCCCCACGCCACAGCCCGAATCGAGTATCAACGGTGCCTGACGGCCCACGAACCACTCTGCCGCCAGGGCGAAACTGCGCTGCGTGTGTTCGGCGATTGGTTTACGTAGCGGATGCGTTAACGCTCGGCTCACTCGTCGGGCGAGATCCTGATGTGGGCCTGGCTGATTAGAAACCACTGGTCGAGAAGTATGCTGCATGCCATTACTCGGCTGAAAAGCGTGATTCTATCAGTCTCGAACGCTTGCGGCATGACGCCGTTGCTCAGCCGGTGCTATGATCACGCATAACGTGCTTCTTAGCGTACTTATTAAGCGCATGGTACTAGGCATCATATACCGAGTACTTTTGCCGATAATTGTTATTACCACCACCGCACCACGAGGAACCCGGCTTGTCACACTTACCGGTGATTGTCGGCATGGGCGGCATCAATCCCGCTGGCAGAACCTCTGGCCATCAGGCCTTCCGCCGCACCGTGCTTGATGCCCTTCCTGCTGACCAGCAACGCCAGACACTGGAAGGCTTGGCCGCGCTTATGCGTCTAGTCGAGCACTCCGAAGAGGGGTGGCACGATAGTCAAGGTCAGCCCGTAGAGGCTCCAGCGCAGTCGCTGCGCGATCAGGTGCTGAACCACACCCTGATCCGACGCAACGAAGACCCTCGCTTTCTCGACCCTGGCATGCCGTCAAACCGGCAAGCCAGTATGCAGTTGGCCGAGCCGCTACGCTTTACCCTGCGCCGCCGCCAGTTACCCGAACACCTGCCGGAGGATTGGCAGGTGCGCGACATTGATGTCCGCGAGGTAGAGGTGAGCGTACCTGCAGGGGTGTTAGAGGTACTGCTTCCCGACGCGCAGTTACCCAAGGTACGCGCGGCGGCCCAGCTACCCAGCGGCTTTGACCCCGCAAACCTCTACCGCAGCGTGCACCACCCCCGCGGGCTATCGCTGGCGGTATTTGGTGCCAGCGACTGCCTGGGCGCCAGCGGTCTTTCTTGGGAGACGCTGCGCCAACAGTTAAATCCGGATCATATTGCCGTGTACGCCGGGAACTCCATTGGACAGCTAGACGATCAAGGCTGGGGCGGCTTACTGAAAAGCCTGGTGAGTGGTCAACGCGCCACCTCCAAGCAAATGCCTCTGGGCTATGGTCAGATGCCCGCCGACTTTTTGAATGCCTATGTACTGGGTAGCGTAGGTGGCACAGGCGCAGCGTTAGGCGCCTGTGCCAGCTTTCTCTATAACCTGCGCCTGGGTATTGATGACATTCGCGCCGGACGCCGTCGTGTGGTGATGGTGGGTACTGCAGACGCTCCCATCACCCCGGAAATCATCGAGGGTTTCCGGGCCATGGGTGCGCTAGCTGACGACGCTGGTCTGAAAGCCCTGGATGCTCTGGAGCTGCTCACCGACAGCGATTATCAGCGCGCCTGCCGTCCGTTTGCGCGCAACTGTGGCTTTACCATGGCGGAAGCCAGCCAGTTCGTGCTGCTGATGGACGATGCCCTAGCGTTGGAAGTCGGCGCGGATATTCTCGGTGCGGTGCCTGATGTGTTCGTTAATGCCGATGGCTACAAGCGCTCGATTTCGGCGCCGGGCATCGGCAACTACATCACCCTCGGCAAAGCGACTGCGTTGGTGCGCGATATGCTGGGAGAAAAATCCCTTAAAGAGCGCAGCTTTTTGCACGCTCACGGCACCAGCACACCCAAAAACCGCATTACCGAATCCCATGTGTTCGACGAAATTGCCCGCGCCAACGGCATTAGCGACTGGCCCGTAGTGGCGATTAAAGCCTTTATTGGCCACTCACAAGGCTCCGCGGCGGGCGACCAGTTGGCGAGCGCACTGGGTAGTTTTGCCCACGACTTGCTGCCGGGCATTCCCACGCTGGATACGGTGGCTGACGATGTCTATGCTGAGCGGCTGCGCTTTTCTCAAACGGCACAAACTTTTCGCGCGGACGCTGCTTTTATTAACGCCAAGGGCTTCGGCGGCAACAACGCCACCGGCGTGGTGCTTTCACCTGCGGTGACCGAACGCCTGCTGACGCAGCGCCACGGCGCGGCGGCGGTGAACGCCTGGAAAACCCGTCGCGAAACCACCCGCGAAGCGGCAGCGGCCTACTTGGCCCAGGCAGACCGTGGCCACTACGCTCCACGCTATCAGTTTGGTGAAGCGGTGCTGGAGGGCCCAGAGCTGGATATTCACGCTGACCGGATTCATATCCCCGGTTACGACCACGCCGTCTCCTTAACCAGCGATAACCCGTTTGGCTGCCTGGACGAGGAGAGCGAGGAATGACCACGCGCAAACTGAATATCGCCGTCTACCCCGGCACCTTCGACCCTATCACCAATGGCCATTTTGACCTGATCGAGCGCGGCGCACGGATGTTCGACAAAGTGGTCATCGCGGTGGCGGCAAGCCCTGGCAAAAGCCCCCACCTCGACTTGGAAACGCGCATGAGCTTAGTGAAAGCGGTCTGCGCGCCGCTGCCCAACGTTGAGGTGATCGGCTTCTCGACCCTGCTCACAACCATGATGCACGAACAGGGTGCGACAATCATTCTGCGCGGCCTGCGCGCGGTCTCTGACTTTGAGTACGAGCTGCAGTTGGCCAATATGAACCGCGCACAAAACCCGGAGCTGGAGAGCGTGTTTTTAACCCCCGCGGTAGAAAATTCGTATATCTCTTCAACCATCGTGCGCGAAATTGCCAAGCTTGGCGGCGATATTTCCCCCCTGGTGCATCCTCAGGTCGCCGAAGCGCTGCGTAACCACTACACTAGCTAACCAACGCCATTGTTGAGTAAAACACTCAGGTATTGCTATTGATACCCTAGGGGTTTGTACGAAAAGTCGCTGAGCGAAGGCCAGACTAGGCAAAAATCGGCGAAAAAACGGAGTTTACAGGGTGTAAATGAGTATTTTGAGCCGATTTTTAACAACGTATGGACGAGCGCAAGCAGTTTTCGTGCAAAGCCCGAGTGTTAATGCCATCTGCGAGGTATGCCCATGGCCCTGATGATTACCGACGAGTGCATTAACTGCGACGTCTGCGAACCCGAGTGCCCCAATGATGCGATCTCCCCCGGTGAGGAGATCTACGTCATTGACCCTAATCTATGCACCGAGTGCGTGGGTCACTATGACGAACCTCAATGCCAACAGGTCTGCCCGGTGGACTGCATTCCACTTGACCCTGAACGCCACGAAAGCCAAGAACAGTTGATGAAGAAGTACCGCATCATCACTGCCGCCTAAACCCAATGCGGATTTGGGCCCTTGCTTGGCCAATCATCCTCTCCAATATCACCGTCCCGCTGCTCGGGTTGGTGGATACCGCTGTGGTCGGGCACTTGCCCGACTCCCGCTACTTAGCCGGCGTTACCCTCGGTGCCACACTGTTTAGCTTCCTCTATTGGGGGTTTGGCTTTTTGCGCATGGGCACGACGGGGCTGGTCGCCCAAGCCATGGGGCGCGAGAGCGATACAGACGTGCGCAACCTGCTGGGGCAGTCGCTGATCATGGCGCTGGTGATTGGTAGCCTGCTGATTGTGTTTGCCTCGCCGCTGATTACGCTCGGTTTATGGCTGTTAGATGGTAGTGAGGTAGCGACTGATTTAGCGCGAGAATACGCCCATATACGCCTCTGGTCTGCACCGGCGGTGCTCGCCAACTACGCCATTCTGGGCTGGTTTTTGGGCCAACAGAACTCCCGCGTCACGCTGATGATTTTGCTGCTCACCAACAGCGTTAATATCGTGCTGGATTTATGGTTTGTAGTAGGCCTGGGG
>TARA_R110001599_G_scaffold314586_3_pt1 | contig 11862 bp, 12 predicted proteins | sample TARA_R110001599 | Tara Oceans TARA_R110001599 (sample SAMEA4398360) | marine metagenome | biome: Polar Biome; feature: [MES] marine water layer (ENVO:01000295) within the mesopelagic zone...; material: water (ENVO:00002006), including particulate matter (ENVO:01000060) such... | reverse complement strand
GGTTATTTGGAAGCCGTGCCTAACAGCGCTTACGCTATCAACGCCATGGTCGCTAAAGCAAACCTGCACCCGCCCACGCTGCTTAGCCACGTGCTCGATATGCACCGGCCATTCCTGACCCTGATGCCACCACTGACGATCCTCGCCCCATTGCGGCAATGCCGGTAAGTCGCCTAAGCGCTGCAGCTGCTCATCTATCCAAGCTTGGCGGCTACGCACAAAGGCTTCGATGGCATTGAGCGGATAACGCAGCGGCGCTCGCACTTCAACATGGCCATCACGGCGAATATGAATCGCCACCGTGCGCCGCGATGATCGCTTCAGCTGCCACGCCTGCGCGCCGCTCATTAGCCCATGACCGGATAACTTTGATCCAAAATCACCGCCAAGAAGGCTTCACCATAGCGCGCCAACTTACTCTCGCCGATGCCGGCAACGGTACTCATTTCTTGCAGGCTTTGCGGTTGGCGCATGACCATATCGATCAAGGTGCTGTCATGGAAAATGACATAAGGCGGTACACCCTGCTCCTTCGCCAATTTACTGCGACGTGCGCGCAAGGCCTGCCATAACGGTTCATCTGCCGGCTCAATGCTGCTCGCCGCTCGCGATGGTTTGCTCGAGCGCTGAGAACTGGCGGTGTCGCGATCTTTACGCAATTGCAGGCTGACTTCACCCTTCAGCAATGGCCGGCATTCTGGCGCCAAACGCAGCGTGCCGTAGCCATCGGCATCGACCAGTAATAAGCCGTGCGCCAAGAGCTGGCGATAAATACTACGCCAGGCTTTTAGGCTCAAATGCACGCCTTGGCCAAACACCGCGAGCTGCTCGTGAGCATTGCTCAAGACACGATCGGAGCGCTTGCCGCTGAGCACTTCTACCGCATACTCAACGCCGTAGCGCTGGCCAGTGCGATACACCGCCGACAAAGCCATACGCGCCGGTTCGGTGGCATCCCAAGTCGCCACCGGCTCCGTGCAGACATCGCAGTGGCCGCAGGGCTCGGGCATATGCTCATCGAAATAGCGCAGCAGCAATTGGCGGCGACACGCCGTGGTCTCGCAAAGCTGAAGCATGGCATCGATGCGGCGGCGCTCATGACGCTTATGCTCTTCGCTGCCATTGGACTGCGCCAACATTTGCTGATGCTTGATGACATCTTGCAGGCCGTAAAAAAGCGATACCGTTGAAGGCAGACCATCGCGGCCAGCACGACCAGTTTCTTGATAATAAGCCTCAAGACTTTTGGGCAAATCTAGGTGCGCGACAAAGCGCACATTGGGCTTATCGATGCCCATACCAAACGCGATGGTGGCGACAACAATAATGCCCTCTTCGCGCAAGAATCTGGTTTGATTGGACTCGCGCTCGGCTGGCGATAAGCCAGCGTGATAGACCAGCGCCGGAAAGCCTTGCTTCACCAAAGCCGCCGCCACTCGCTCGGTTTTCGCGCGCGATAAGCAATAGACAATGCCAGCATCTTGCGGGTGTTCGCGGCGGATAAAATCGGTGAGCTGATCCATCGCGTTGAGGCGCGGCAAAATGCGGTAATAGATATTCGGTCGGTCGAAACTGCTTAAAAATACCGGCGCATGATCGAGCTTAAGCAAGCGGGCAATATCGGCGCGGGTGCGCAGGTCGGCGGTGGCCGTTAATGCCAAGCGCGGCACATCGGGAAACTGCTCAGCGAGCACCGACAGACCTAAATAATCAGCGCGGAAATCATGGCCCCATTGCGACACACAATGCGCTTCATCGATGGCAAATAATGAAATTGGCACGCGTGACAGCAGCGCCAAATTACGCGCAGTGACCATTCGTTCAGGCGCCATATAAAGCAGGTCGAGTGAGCCGTCGAGTAGCTGCGTTTCAATCGCCCGCGCCTCGTGCAAATCCAAGCTACTGCTCAAATACGCCGCGCGCACGCCTAGCTGCAGCAAGGTAGCGACTTGATCTTGCATCAGTGAGATGAGCGGAGAGATGACGATCGCTGTGCCACTGCGCATCAAGGCCGGCACTTGATAGCACAGGGACTTACCACCGCCAGTGGGCATCAGTACTAGGGCATCGCCGCCATTGGCAACGGTGTCGACAACTTCGGCTTGGCGGCCACGGAAATCGCTATAGCCCCAGACTTGGCGCAGCACCTCGCGGGCGCGATCAATACTCGCCGACATCAGCAGGCTTCCTTTAAATTCAGATGAGTGCGCGTACGCAATGTCATAATTTTGCGCGATGCAGAGGCTCTCTTTGCGCTATTGTTCAGAGTACAATGCATGGATATTTTGGAGCGCCGCTTATGCACGAACAATACGCTTTGTCCGAGTCCACACTGCTGGCTCTGGAGACTTTTCTCGATGGCGACGCCAACCCCAATGGCCCTGACTTCGCTGGCATGCACGGCTTCCTTACGGGCCTCACCGTGGGCCCGCGCGGCAAGCTCGACGAAGAGGCGATGACCGCTTGCTTCGATGACGAAGCGCCGCTGCCGAACGCCGAAGCCAGTGCGGATTTGTTTGCCGACCTGCAGGCCTGGCAAAAAAGCATCCACGCCGCGCTTTATCATGGTGTGCGCTTGGTGCTGCCCTGCCCGTTGCACGCCGAGCCCGATGACGACACGCCGCTCAATAGCTGGTGTGCTGGCTTCATGGAGGCGCTGTTTTTGGACGAAGACGACTGGTATCGCATCGACGAAGATGAGATCGCCGACATGACCTTGCCCATGCTGGTGCTCTCGGACTTGATCGAAGATCCTGATCTGATGCCGCTGCGTCGCGACCGCAAAATGCTCTCCGGCATGACCAGCGAGATCCCCGAACTCATCACCTCGATTTACCTGCACTTCCACGCACCCGAAGGGCATTAAGACTTGCCTAAGCGTTTTGTCGCCAGCGCCAATTGCATGCGGCGCTCGGCAAAACGCTTACGCTGATCATCGCTCAAGCTATCGTGGCAATGTGCGCAGCTGATGCCGTATTCATAAAGCGGCGACTCTAAATCCGCTGGCATCAAAGCACGGCGGCAGCCATAACAGACGGTGGCCTCGCCCTGCTCTAGGCCATGCTTGACCGCCACGCGCTCATCGAAAACAAAACACTCGCCCTGCCACAGGCTTTCTTCGACTGGCACTTCTTCCAAATATTTCAAGATGCCGCCTTGCAGGTGATAGACCTCATCGAAACCTTGCTGACGCATATAGCTCGAGGCTTTCTCACAGCGGATGCCGCCGGTGCAAAACATCGCGACGCGAGTATGCTTTGCAGGGTCTAGCTGGCTGGCGACGTATTCGGGAAAGTCACTGAAGTTCGCCGTCTTAGGATCTACCGCTCCAGCAAAGGTGCCAATGGCCACCTCATAATCGTTGCGCGTATCGATCAATAACACCGATGGATCGCTAATCAGCGCATTCCATTCCTGCGGCTTCACGTAAGTGCCAACCACCGCTGTAGGATCAACCGGCTTGCCTAAAGTGACGATTTCGCGCTTGAGCTTAATTTTCAAACGCAAGAATGGATGGCGATCAGAAAACGATTCTTTGTGTTCTAAATTGGCAAAGCGGCTGTCGCAACGCAAGCGCGCGAGCAATGCATCGATGGCCGAGCGCGTGCCCGACACCGTGCCATTTATGCCCTCATGCGCGAGCAATAACGTGCCGCGAATGCCTAAGCCTACACAGAACTCGGTGAGCGGAGCTTTGACTTCGGCAAACTCTGGCCAATCGGCAAAATGATAAAGCGCAGCAACCACCACAGGCTCATCGGCCGCTTGGCGCGCCTGAATCCATGCTTCGCTCATTGGCTGCCTCCACGGCAAGCTGGGCTTTCGGGCGCAGCATCAATAGCAGCCCATTCCTCTGGCGTGTACAAATGCAAAGCCAATGCATGCAGGCCGGTGTCACGCTCAGCAGCCGTTGCGGCATAAATGCGCTGATGCCTTGCCACCGCGCGCTGGCCTTGAAACGCCTCGCTCACGGCAATCAACTTGTAATGGGTCTCGGTGCCTGGGCCGCCATGATTATGTGACTCGTTCAGCACTTCAATGTGACTAGGCTGGATCGCCTGGGTAACCGCCGCAATAATGCGCTGCTCGCGGCTAGATGATGCCGAAGTAGAAGCTGTAGATGGTGAAACAGAGGACATAACAACACTCCAAAACCAGTCTGCCAAGGCTAGAGCACAGCTCAAGCACATGGCTAATGTTTCTATTATAGAGCCTGAAACTCAGCCTCGCTTGCTCAGGGTCAAGATTGCAGCAAATCATTTAGATTCATTACATCATTTGCACATATGAATTTTTATGAGTAATATAAATCCACGCTAAATACTCCATGAGCATCGATATGAGCACATACAGCCTAAGCCCCGCGCGTCGCGCCGAGCTCAACCAAAAATCAAACTGGCGCGGCACATTAGAAGTCGCCAAAGATTGGGCGCTGGTGATTGCCGGTTTCGCCATCAGCCTAGCTTGGCCGCACCCGCTAAGCTATGTGCTCAGTGTGTTTCTGCTGGCAAGTGCCATGGCCGGCTTTGCCATCCTGCAACATGAAACCGCGCATCGCTCGTTATTCGCCACACCATCGTTAAATGAATGGGTTGGTGAATACCTAGCCGCCCTACCGATCCTGCAAAGCATGCCCAGCTACCGCGCCTATCATATGACGCATCACCGTCTTGCTGGCACGCCCGATGACCCCGACCGCATCATGACCGAGAGCTATCCGGTCAGCCCTGGCAGCCTGAAACGCAAAATTTGGCGCGACATCAGCGGCCAAACTGGCATCAAGTCCATCATCGGTCTCATGGGCATGTACGCGGGCTATTGGAAATATGAGCTCACCGGCAAGGTCGAACGCCTAATGCCTGCGCCACAAGGTGTCAGTGGCTATGCGAAAAAATTCATCGGAAATAATGGCCACATCGCCATTCTCTGGCAGTTCGCTATTTGGGGCGCACTCTATGCACTCGGCAATGGCTGGCTCTACGGCCTTTGGGCCATAGCCTTCATCTTTGTACTACCAACCTGCATGCGCATACGCCAGATTGCCGACCATGCCGTGGTCGCCGATCCATTGAGCAAAAACCCACTAATGCACGCACGCACTACCTCGGCGAATTGGTTCGAGAAGCTGCTATTTGCGCCGCACTATGAGCATTACCACCTAGAACATCACTTCATGCCGACAGCGCCATGCTGGCATTTGCCCAAGCTACATGCGGAGTTGAAAGCTGCTGGCGTGATTCCAGAACAGAACCAAGCCAGCAGCTTATTGAGTGTACTGCGCCGAGCTACGACGCATTAAGCGTTACTTTGGCTTTGCCCGGCAGTGACCGCACCAATCACTGCCTCATCTACTGCATCAGCGGCCACCACCTCATCGGTGGCCCAATATGCCTGCTCAATAGCCTCGCCAACATCACTAATCTGCACCAATATATCGTCAAGCTTAGCCACAGCATCTTGGGCAAAGTCACTATCCCAGCTGCCATAGCGCAGCTGCGCCTGAATCTGCGCAACACGGCGGCGAACCTCACGGCTCTGCTCGCCATTTATGCCCTCTAAGGTTTGCGCAATATCACTAAAGCATGCCAACAATGAACGAGGTAAATCGTCGCGCATCAGCAACATATCGCCAATGTGACTCACACGCAGGCTATCGCCATAGGTATCGCGATAAGCCTCATACGCTGACAATGCCCGAAGCAATGCGGCCCATGCGTAATACGATGGCCGCCCAGTTTGATCTGGCGCTGCGAACGCCTCCAAATGGTAGCGAAACAGTCGCGTCGTGTTATCCGCACGCTCCAAGTCAGTACCTAAGCGTGCAAATAAATACGCGTCGTTACGCTGGCTAGTGCCGATCAAAATGCCGCGATACATATGCGAGCGCTCTTTCACCCATTCCAAAAATCGCGCCTGGCCTTGCGCACGAATTTTAGCCCGCGTGTTCAAGCGCATCTCCAGCCACGTCGCATTAAGCGATTCCCATAACTCACTTGTAATGGTGCCGCGCACGACATGCGCATTGGCGCGCGCTTGCCGCAGCGAACTCATGATGCTCGACGGGCTTTCCTCATGCAGCATGAGAAAATAGGCAATTTCATCAGAGCTAATAGCATTGCCCGTGGCATCAAAAAGCTCACGCTGATCAATGGCATCTAAGGGAATGGCAATCACGTCACTGCTAGCGCCGGGCATCAAGGCCAACTGCTGGCTGACATCGAGTAAGCGCGCTAAATTTTCAGCGCGCTCCATATAGCGACCCATCCAAAACAAGCTTGAGGCAGTACGACTTAACATGTGGCCTCCGAGGCATCGCCAACAATCCAAGTATCTTTAGTGCCGCCACCCTGAGACGAATTCACCACCAAGGAGTTTTCCTTCAAGGCCACGCGCGTGAGTCCACCGGGCATAATGACCACCTCTTTGCCCGACAGCACAAAGGGCCGCAGGTCGAGATGGCGCGGAGCAACACCACTCTCAACAAAAGTTGGGCAGGTAGATAACGACAAGGTTGGCTGCGCAATAAACTCAGCTGGATTGGCCAGAATGCGTTGGCGATAGGCCTCAATCTCAGCCTTGCTGCTGGTTGGGCCAATGAGCATGCCGTAGCCACCAGAGCCATGAACCTCCTTCACCACCAGCTCTGGCAAATGCTCAAGGACATAGCGTAGGTCGTCAGGATTGCGCAGTAGCCACGTCGGCACATTTTGCAAAATCGGCTCTTCGCTCAAATAGAAGCGAATCATATCGGGCACATAGGGGTAGATCGATTTGTCATCGGCCACACCCGTGCCAACGGCATTAATCAAGGCAACACGACCGGCGCGATAGACCGAGATCAAGCCTGATACACCAAGCGCAGAATCGGCACGGAACACTTGCGGATCGAGGAAGTCATCATCAATACGACGATAAATAACGTCCACTTTTTTCGGGCCAGAAGTGGTTCGCATCCAGACCCAACCATCGCTGACGAAAAGATCTTGTCCCTCAACCAACTCCACGCCCATTTGCTGCGCTAAAAAGGCATGCTCAAAATACGCTGAGTTATATCGCCCCGGAGTGAGTACCACCACGGTTGGTGTTGAACTGGTTTGCGGCGAGGCATCGCGCAAAGTACGAAGCAACATGGCCGGATAATGATCAATGGGTGCCACGGCATGGCTAGCAAATAACTCAGGAAATAATCGCATCATCATCTTGCGATTTTCCAACATATACGACACGCCGCTGGGCGTTCGTAAATTGTCTTCAAGCACGTAATAAGCACCGTTCTGGTGCCTAACCAAATCAATGCCCGCAATCTGTGCGTAGATTTGGTTAGGCAAGGTCACACCAACCATCATGGCCTGATAGTCAGCATTGCCTAAAACCACGTCTTTAGGAATGACGCCGGCCTTGAGAATATTTTGCTTGTGATAGATATCGTGCAGAAACTGGTTCAACGCTAGCGCACGTTGGCGCAAACCACGCTCTAATACCGTCCACTCACTAGCTGGAATCATGCGTGGGATAGCATCAAATGGGATCAGACGCTCAGCGCCAGACTCATCGCCATAGACTGCGAAGGTAATTCCAACGCGGCGAAACAATAAATCGGCCTCTTGGCGCTTCTGAGCGAGCTCCTCACCGGGATGCTTACTCAGCCAATCATTGTAGAGGTGGTAATGCGAACGAACCTGGCCTTGGGCATCGTGCATTTCATCGTAGGCGGGCTCGAGTACAGTCATGGTGGCTATCCCTATAGCGGCTGCGACAGACAATCGCAGCCTACAAAGCTGACGCGATCAATCGCGTCATACCATGTATAAGCAAGGGATATGCCAGATCAGATGACCCTCAGTAAACCGAGGATCATGAATCTGACTAACTACTGAGAAATAGCCTCTACCACCAGCGTATTGCCCTGTACTGCATTCACGCGAACGCGAGCACCAATAGGCAGGTCCGGGCCACTCAGTGTCCACGAAGTATCGTCCATCGCAATACGGGCACGGCCTTGTACTATTGCCTCAGTCAGCACCAACTCGCGGCCAAGCCAACGCTTAGAGCCACTATTTAGCCCATTCGGTGCCACCGCAGCTTTTGAAGCACGGCGTTTAGCCCAGCCAAAGCAAAGCAGCACTGAGAGCACTGAGAACAGGGCTGCTTGATACTGCCAGTCGGTCAAACCCGCGTGAGTTGCTAGTGCCGTTAGACCGCCGGCAATTGCCAACATCAGCAAAAACAGCGAGCCCGAAAGCAGCTCGCTGAGCGCCAATACCAGAGCAATAATCCACCACCCTGTGGCTGTCATGGCTTAGGCCTTATCGTCGCGTACGGCTTTCAACAACTCAGCCATACCGCCAACGCTACCAACCAACTGCGTAGCTTCGATCGGCATCATGATGACTTTGGTGTTGGTCGACGCTGCCACGGCACCAAAGGCGGTGACGTATTTTTGCGCGATAAAGTAGTTCAAGGCTTGAATATTGCCCTTGCCGATAGCATCCGACACCATTGAGGTGGCGTTGGCTTCAGCCTGAGCTTCACGCTCACGCGCTTCAGCTTCCAAGAAGGCGGCTTCACGAGCACCCTCGGCTTTCAAAATCTGGCCTTGCTTCTCGCCTTCAGCTTCCAAAATCTCCGCTTGGCGGCGACCTTCAGCTTCTAAAATCGAGGCACGCTTCATACGCTCAGCTTTCATTTGCGACGCCATAGCATCGACCAAATCGTGTGGCGGCGTGATGTCTTTAATCTCAACGCGGGTAATTTTAATACCCCATGGGCCAGTGGCCTGATCAATAGCAGCAAGCAAGCGACCGTTGATTTGGTCACGCTGCGACAGCATCTCATCGAGATCTAGCGAACCAATGACAGTACGCATATTGGTCATTGCCAAGTTTTGAATGGCATAGCCCAAGCCTTGAACTTCATAAGCAGCACGTGGCGTGTCGATGACTTGGTAGAAGCAGACAGCATCGATACGCACCATGGCGTTGTCGCGCGAAATCACTTCTTGTGCAGGAATGTCTAGTACCTGTTCCATGACGCTGAGTTTGCGACCGACTTGATCGAAAAACGGCATGATGAAATGCAGGCCTGGGCTCAGTGTGGTGGTGTAGCGACCGAAGCGCTCCACTGTCCACTCATAGCCTTGGGGCACGGTTTTCACACTCATTAAAACAACGAGTACGGCCAGTGCAACTAAGACCATTAGGAAAATAGGTAACATATATAACTCCATTTAGCGCACCGACAGAGGCTCTGCTCGGCGACTTGAATCCAACGCTGTTAAGGCTTAAGTAGCTGACGCTTCTTTTACGAGCGTGGCTAATTCGCCTTTTTGAACCATGTCCATAACGATGTCGCAGCCACCGATCAGCTCACCTTTAACCCACAGCTGTGGAAAGGTTGGCCAGTTTGCGATTTTCGGCAAGGTGGCACGGATGTCAGGATTATCCAAAATATTGACGTAGGCGAATGGTTCGCCAACTTGCACCAAGGCCTCGACAGTACGGGCAGAAAAACCGCATTGTGGAAATTGCGGGGTGCCTTTCATGAACAACAGTACGGCGTTGTCGGCAATTTGCTTCTTGATTAACTCTTCGATTTCCATGGCTTCATCTCAGTTGAAAATATGGCCCACAATATAGCAGATACTGAAGTGTCTTGGCGAAACGATGCCCCAGCGCTACACTCCGCGATTACCTTTTTCAATGACCTGCAGGCTCGCCATCATGACCGCCCTAACGCCCCCGACCTTAATGCCCACCTACGCCCGCCAGCCCGTAGCGTTTGTGCGAGGCGAAGGCGTCTGGCTCTACGACATCGATGGCAAGCGCTACCTCGACACCACCGCCGGCATTGCTGTCTGTGGTTTGGGTCATGCCCACGCTGGCGTAGCGAAAGCCATTGCTGAGCAAGCCAGCACCCTGGTGCACACCTCAAACTTGTTTCAAGTGCCATTGCAGCAGCAGCTTGCCGATAAGCTCTGTGCCATCTCGGGCATGAACAGTGCCTTTTTTGGCAACTCCGGTGCGGAAGCCAACGAAGCCGCGATCAAGCTAGCGCGGCTCTATGGCCATAAGAAAGGCATCGCACTGCCAACGATTATTGTCATGGAAAACAGCTTTCACGGTCGTACCATGGCAACGCTAACCGCCACTGGCAACGCGAAAGTGCAAGAAGGCTTTGGCCCGTTGGTGCAAGGTTTTGAGCGCGTACCATTCGATGATATTGCTGCAATCGAAGCCGTAGCCGCGCGCAACCCCAATATCGTGGCGATCTTAGTCGAGCCCATCCAGGGCGAAAGCGGCGTGCGCATGGCGAAAAATGGCTTCGGCTATTTGAAGGCTCTGCGTGACATCTGCGACCAACACGACTGGCTACTCATGCTCGACGAAATTCAAACCGGCAATGGCCGGACTGGGCGCTATTTTGCCTACCAACACGCGGGCATTTTGCCGGATGTGCTGAGCACCGCCAAAGGCTTGGGCAATGGCTTCCCTATAAGCGCCACGCTAGTCGCTGGCAAAGCCACCGAGCTTTTTAGTCCAGGCAAACACGGCACCACCTATGGCGGCACGCCGCTAGGCTGCGCTGCTGCGCTCGCCACCATGGATGGCCTGCTCGCTGGTGCTGTCGATAACGCCGAGGCCATGGGCCAGCGCATTCGCGACGGCTTCATCCGTGAGCTTGGCGATCTTGGCGTCACTGTAGAAGGTGCAGGCCTGATGCTCGGCGTCGTGCTGCCAAAGCCCTGCACAGAACTAGTCGCCATCGCCCGTGATGCCGGTGTGCTGCTGATTGTCAGCGCAGAAAATCGTATTCGTTTATTGCCGCCGCTGGTGATTACCGCCGCAGAGGCCGACGAACTAGTGACTCGCATTAGCGCGATGGTGCGCGAATTCCTAGCGCCTGCAGCTGCGACAAACGAGGCAAGCGCATGAGTACGCGGCACTTCCTCACGCTCCTAGATTTCACGCCGGCTGAACTGCAAGGCATTTTAGATCGCGCCATCGAGCTGAAACGCATACTGCGCTCTGGCGAAATCTATGAACCGCTAAAAAACCGCGTCTTGGGGATGATTTTCGAGAAGTCATCGACTCGTACCCGTGTCTCGTTTGAAGCGGGCATGGCGCAGTTTGGTGGTTCGGCGATTTTTCTATCGCCGCGCGACACTCAACTCGGTCGCGGCGAGCCGATTGAAGATTCGGCACGAGTAATTTCACGCATGGTCGATGCGGTGATGATTCGCACCTTCGACCACGCCACCATCGAGCGCTTTGCAGCGTATTCGCGCGTGCCCGTGATTAACGCCCTCACCGATGACCATCACCCCTGCCAGCTACTTGCCGACCTACAAACCTTTGTCGAGCATCGTGGCCCGCTAGCTGGTCGCGAATTTGCTTGGGTCGGCGATGGCAATAATATGTGCAATAGCTATGTCCATGCCGCACACCAATTCGGCTTTCATTTGCGCATCGCCTGTCCCTACGGCTTTGAGCCAGACCCCGACATGCTCGAGCAATATGCCCATTGCGCGACCTTGGTGAAAACCGCTGAAGAAGCCGCCGAGGGTGCACACTTGGTGGCCACCGACGTGTGGACGAGCATGGGCCAAGAGTCTGAGCAAAGCGTGCGTAAGCGTCGTTTCTCGATGTACCAGGTCAATCCACGTCTGATGGATCACGCCGTCGATGACGCGCTATTTATGCATTGCTTACCCGCGCATCGCGGCGAAGAAATCTCGGAAGATATGCTCGACGATAAGCGCAGCGTAGTCTGGGATGAGGCGGAGAATCGTCTGCATGCACAGAAGGCATTGCTGGAGTTTTTGCTGGTGGGTGCGCGCTAAATAGCGGGCAATTTGCAGCTAGT
>TARA_R110001599_G_scaffold351706_2_pt1 | contig 11865 bp, 5 predicted proteins | sample TARA_R110001599 | Tara Oceans TARA_R110001599 (sample SAMEA4398360) | marine metagenome | biome: Polar Biome; feature: [MES] marine water layer (ENVO:01000295) within the mesopelagic zone...; material: water (ENVO:00002006), including particulate matter (ENVO:01000060) such as...... | reverse complement strand
CTCTTCTCGGCTGGGCAGGCTGTCGTGGTCCTTGATGGGCCAGAACCACAGCGCGCACCAGTAGTCCATGACCAGCTTGAGGCGGCGATAGGCGGTGGCGTTCTTCTGGAAAGCGGCCAGCAGTTCACCGGCCACGGCCTTGTCCTTAAAGGCCAGTGACGTGGGCGCGCCTTGTCCTTCACGGCCAAACACCGTGTACGGGTCAGTGGTTTTGGCGCGCAGGGTCGCCAGGCTGACGGCGTGCTCCTGCCACAGATCGTCGATGCGGCGGCTGAGCCTGAGCAAGCGGTCGCGGTCGGTGGCATCAAACGGCGCGCAAAAGTTGCGGCGCCAAGTGTTGATGGTCTTGATCTCGGCGGCGTAGCGCTTTTTGGTCACCTTGTCGTTGTAATTGGCCATGCCGCTGTCTGGCAGCAAAAAGTGCCAAACGTACCCATCAGGTAGCGGCGCGGTGAGCGGCTGGCGCTGCGGCGCGCTGCTGAGCCAACTGGCGGTGTCACTGGCCCGGCGCGCCAGCGCGGTGGCCGGGAACGCATCGCGCCGCGCGCCAATCAGCGAGTTGCCGGTACGCAGTTGCAGGCCGAAGTACGGCACATGCCGATCGGCCGACAAGGCGCCGAGCCATAGCGACACTTCCGCCAGTTCCACGGCCACGGGGTTCAAATCCACGCCGAACACATTGTGGTCGGCAATAAACATCTTGACCTTTTGCTTTTCGCGCGCGTAGTCGGCCTGATTGATGCGCGTGCCGGTAGCGCTCTGCGCCAGCTCCAAATATTTGTCGGCGAGCTGGTCAACGGCCTCGTTGATGAAGGCCGCCGAACCCATGGCCGGTTCGCAGATGCGCATGCCCAGCACGCGCTCGGCGCGGGCGGCGTCATCCGGCAGCGGGGCCAGTTGCTCGGCAAAGAGTTCTTTCAGCGCGTACTTGACCAGAGAGCGGGTAAGCACTTCCGGCGTGTAGTAGCTGGCGGATTTTTCACGGTCGCGGCCGGCCAGGCGGTAGAGAAAGCTGCCACGCGGGTGGCAGCGCAGGCGGCGCTCGCCGTGGAGCGTGTCGAACACACGCTCGTCCTCGCCGTACTGGGCCAGCGCTTCAGCACTCACGAAGTAGCCGGTTTCCAGCGGGTCGGGGTTGGCTTCACCCTTGCGCTTGACCTCATAAAGATCTTCGGTGGCGAAGAAGCCGCGATAGGAGAGCAGCGCTTCGTACACCGCACCAAGTTGGTTAATGCCAAGCCGGGCGTAAGAGATGCGCCCGCGCCGCCGTCTGCCTCTGGGCCGAGACAGCGACATGAGCTGGATGACCCGCTGCAACAGGTGGTTGGGAAACACCACACGGTTGAGCATGGCCGTGCGTTCGGGATCGAACAGGTGCGAGGGCAGCGCCGGAATGGTGAAGGCATCAGCCCCCGTGTTGTGTGCGAGCAAATCGCCGCGCGGGTTGTAGCCCTCACGCACCAGCCGGAACAGCGTGGTCAGCGTGTCATGCAGGTAGCGGCCGTCCCGCTCGGTGGCCTGGGTGAGCGGCAACAGCTCAAGGTCACGCAACGACTCCAGGCTATAGCCGTGAAAGTAGGTGGCATCGTTGATCGGCGCGTATCCCAGTTCCGGCCGCGCCTCGATATAGAACAAGAACAGCAGCCGGTACATGTAACGCAGGCATTCGCGCGAGAGCTGGGCCTCATCCAACTGGCCCGAATAGATGCCCTGCTTGGCGTCGCGCGCTTGGGCCACGAGCTGGCGGGCGGCTTCGTTGCCGAGCAGCTCGATACATTCACGCAGTGCGTACTTGAGGTCTTCCGACACTCCATAGGCGTGCTTGTGGGCACTCTCTTCCAAGGTGTCGAGCAGGCTCTGGCCGGCATCGCCCACCAGCGCATCGCGGTGCAGCAGGCAGGTGGCCGCCTTGAGCGTGTCGGCCTCGCGGCGCGAGAAAATCTCCGGCCAGTCAAACCGCAGCAGGCGGCCCTGCGCGAACTTGCTGCGGTCGATCAGCAGCCACTGGCGCGGGGCGGTGAGCAGCACCCAGCGCGGCGGGTGCGCCTGCGCAAAGATGTGTCGCGACAAGACGCTCTGCCAGTCGATGAGCACGTTGCCGCCATCGGCCTTCAGCCCCCGCGCCACGGGGGTGGCATCGAGGGTGAGGAACTGTTGTTCAAGCAGTGGCACGGTGAGCGGGTCAGCGTCCTGCTCGTCCAGGGGTACGGCCTGCACCACCCACAGCAGCGGGTGGCCGTCGTGGCCTGTCACCTCGCAGAGCACCGGCACCTCGGCCTCTTCCCCGCAGGGCAGACGGCACGGCGCAAGCTCATGGCCCAGCACGGTCAGTAACTGCCGCACCAGCGCACGCTGACCCTGAACGCGCGGGGCGGCGCGGCGCTCGCGCTCAACCTGCGAGAGCTCCTGGTTGTAGGCCGCTGCCATCGCCGACAGTCGTCGCCAGGGGGTGCGCGCATGTTCGGGCAACTCGGCGCCGAAGGGCAGTGCCGCGCGCGCTGCATCTTCGGCCTGCTGCCAACCATCGAGCACGTCAGCCAGGTCGTTGACGAAGACCTCACTGAGGTAATGGTCGGAGTAGAACTCGTTGTCGTTGTTGATGCCGGCAAGACTCACTGCCCATTCCCCTGTATCTCGGTCACGTCTGTGGATGCGTGCGTCATGGTCATGTGGTGTCCTCGGGCGCTTTGGGCGCACTGCGGCGTGCCGCGAACTTGTTGGCCAGCGTTCGCCGCCCGGTGGCAAATGCAGATTTCCCTTTTTCCATGACCGTGCCGTAGAGCCCCTTCGCGCGGCGGGCGGTGTCACTCGCCTGAACATCGCTGACCAGATCTTTCAAGCCTGGGCGTTGCGGCATCACCTGGTTCACGGCGCGTAACGGCACCTGATAGACAAATGGGTGCACGCCAGCGGAGGCGATGAGGCGGAGCAGCGAGGTCAGACGCTGCTCGGGAATCGGGAACTCAACCTGGCTGATGGCTGCCAATCGCCGTTCGCACTCTGCTGCGAAGCGACCGTCGTCGGCGAGGCGCCAGCGCAACCAGTGCCCGGCTTCGTTGTCGGGTGCCTGCGCCATCTTGCGGGCAATTTGCAGCCGTTTGTTACGCAGCCCGAGGGTGACGGCCTGCTGCAGCGCATTCAGGGTTTCATGGGCCTGGGCTTCCCACTGCGCATGGCGATCACCCTTGACGTGGCGGCGAACCAGTTCGGTGACTCGGGTGGTTTGCATTTGTGCCAGTACCGGCGCGCCGGCACCAAAGACCCAGGCCCCGGCAGGGCCAAATGCCAGACCACCGAGCACAGCCCCAGCCACTCCTCCGGTACTTGCCAGCGAGACTCGGACACTGCCATCCAGCAACACCTGCTCCAGCGCCTGCTGGCCACTGAGGTGGCCGCTGCGATAGGCCATGAGCCCCCGTAGCGCGCTGACGGTACCGGCAGCATTGACGGCGCTGGGTTCGAGCATATCCGCACCCGCCTGCAGGGACTGCGCGGTGATCTGTTCCACCAGCTCTGTGTTCAGGCCGTCCACGAAAAAGACCTGGTCTTGCAAATGCTCCGGCACCTTTCCCTGCAGATCGCTGCCGGCGATCACGGGATAGTCGTAGCGCTCGAAGTGGCGGCTAACGCCCTCTACTGAGGCATGGAACTTGACCTGGAACGGTTGTCCGTCGACCAGCAGGTCCCAGCCTGGCTGGTTGGCCGCGTCGGGGAAACTCACCACATGGCCGGCCGCCGTCAGTTCCGACGCTACGGCTTTTTCGGCGACATAGCCTTTGAGGCGGCTGGTGTGCCCGACAACCGCATTGGGCGCACTTTCAAGAATGTTGCGCGCAAGATCGGCGAAGGCAACCCGACCCTCGACCTCTGCCACCGATGCGAAGTCTGCGGCGCGAAGCACCGTGGGATCAATCGCGGCAGCGGAATAAAGGATGTCGCCTACCGTGAGGGTTCCCATGGCGGCGGCATTGATCCCTTCATTGCCCGCGAAGCCATTCTTTCCCGCCGCCGGGTTGGAGTTGGGTCCCGCGGCCGGAGGGAACTGGCCGACCGGCACCTGCATCCGCTGCTTGAGCAGGTCCGACGGCGTGCCGTGTGGCTCAGCCGACAGGATCGAACCGAGCAACTCCTGTTCCTGCCGGTAGGAGGCGGCCGTGTCGCGACTGATACCCGGAAGATGATCAAGGTCCGGCTGCTCGCAGAAGGCACGCAACAGCGATTCGATTGCGCCGCGCCCGGACTGCACGCCCCGGATGGTGAACATCGCTGCCAGTCGCGCCGCGATGGCTGTGTTGACGCGTTGGCTTGCCAACTGGCCAAACCACCAAACGGCCCCGGCCGTCGCAGCGACAACGGTGACGGGGTTGGAGAGCACCGACACGAAGGACACCAGCCCTGGGCCACTGACCATCGGAATGAAGGCGGATGCCTGCGCCGCCATGATGTAGGCGGAAAAGCCTGCAACGCTGACACTCGCGCTGAAGGCGGAAAGCCCTCCCCCCAGCAGCAACATGTTGCGCAGTGCCGCGTCGTTGATGTGATCGGAACGCGCTGCTTCCAACAGGCGCTGCTGCTCAGCAGGGGTGCAGGCCGCCATATTGATGATGGCCTCGCGCAGCATCGCCCGGCGCTGTGCCGGGTCCGGCTGATCGGCATGCTCCTGTAGCGCGTCCGCCATGATCTCGTCCAGGACGGGCATCACCACATCGGCGAGTGTGGTGGCACGTTCACCTTCGGCCAACCACCCTTTGGCGCGCAACCAACCCTTGCCTGTCTTCATGACGCCAGGTGGGTCCAGTACATGGATGAGGCGCGCCGTGAGGTCATCCGCCAAACCATGGCAACCCCGCAGCGTGGCGCTGAGGCGCGGCGCCAGGTCCAGCGCCGCCCGCAGACGCAGATACAGCGCAACACGCAGGGTATCGTCGGACCAGGTGCTTTCAAGCCAGAACTGTTGGCGCGCAAGCAAGGAGGACGCGTCCTCCACTGAAGCGCCCTTCAGCTTGGATAGCTGCGCGCCTGCCTTACCGGCCAGATCGCCCAAACGTGCCATCAGTGTGCTGTCGTCGAGCAGGGCCAGGCTTGATGCGAGCATGGGGCGATCTGCCGCTCCAAGGCCGGCTAAAAGATCCGCAGGTGCCAGCAGGCTCACCAGCTCTTTGCTTGATTCAGGCACGGTCAGTTGACCTGCCCGGCGAACGCGGCGACGACCTGAATGTAGGGCTGCTCCTCAAGCATCTGGGTGTCTTCGAGCCAGCGCAGATAGTCGGCAAAGGTCTGCTCGATGCGCTGCTGGCGCTCGGTTCGGCGGCGCTGTTTGCGGGTCTCGATTTCCTGGCTACCCGCAAGATCAAGCTCAAGCTGTTGGAGGTGGCGAGACTTGAGCGCATCCATTTCGCGCATCTGCACTTCGAGCCGCTGATTGAGTTGTGCTTCGCGTGTGGCACGCAGGTGCCTAAGCTGACCACGCACGTGCTGGACGGCCACGGGCAGTAGCGCACGCAGTGCTTCGGTATCGCCGCCGCCACCTCGGTTGGGCAATTTGCCGGGTTGCAGACCGAAGGCGTCGATGAGTCCTGCCAAATCGTAAGTCTTGTATACCGCGCCATCGCGAAGGTGCACGCCCACCCAGCCGTGTACCAGTGGATAGCCGCGCCGGTTGGGGTAACCGCCCTGCATGAGGAAGGCACTTTCGTTGGCCGCAAGTACGCCAGGAAGGCGGATGACCGGCGCGGTATGGCGGCCGAAGGCACCTTGGGCCCGGTCGGCCAGCCATTCCATCACTGGGTGCAGCGGCCACAGGAACTGCCGCTCGGCCCAGGGACTGTCTTCGTCCCGACGGCGTCGCAGTTCTTCCTGCATGGCATTTCGGTCTGGCGTGAGGATGAAGCGATCTCCCTCAGGCCGGGACTGCGGGGCAATGTGACCGAGACGTTCCTGCAGATCAGGCGGCGCCGTCAGCGTCACCACCTGGCGAACGGAATCTGTCTCGGCCTGCAGACTGACCCCGCTGGCACGCAGCCAGTGAATTGCGGCGTGGGCGTAATCGAAGTCAGTGGCGTAGATACCGATGGCGGCCTGCGTGATCTGATCCAGCGTTGAGGTGCGACTGCGCGCGGGCAGAAAGGCATCCAAAGGCGAGGTACCGTCGACCAACTGCTGGTCGAGGAAGGCCGAGAACAGAGCAGCCAGATCATCGCTGGGGGCAACGCCCTTGCTGCCGTCGTCCAGAGTCGGATCAGCCGCCTCGCCGCCTTCGATGTAACGGGCAGTCACGGCCTCCTCATCATCCTGGGAATAGAGGCCCATGAATTCGGATGGGTCGCCGATATTGCGGCCCGCTTGTTCATCTTTGGCAATGAGCACCTCGAGCACGCGCTGCTCGCCAAGGATTCGTCGGTTCTGCGGCTCGGTGATGAGGTAGCGAATCTGCGGACTGCGGGTTTGCCCGTAGCGGTCGATACGACCATTGCGCTGCTGAAAGGTCATCAGCGACCAGGGAACATCGAAATGCACGAGCCGGTGCGACAGGTGGTGCAGGTTGATGCCCTCGGCTGCGACATCCGAACACAACAGCAGCCGCAGCGGGCTTTCGCGTCTGCCGAAGTCTTCGACGATCTCCATGAGATCGCGGTCGACCGCGTCACCGCGCAGAACGCCGATCTGACCGACTTTGAGCTTTAGGTCTCGCGCCAAGCGCTCGTGCAGGTACTCGAGGCTTCGGATGCTTTCGGTAAAAATGACGAGCCGGTCATCGGACTGCCTTGGATCCCAGCCCAGGGCGCCCGGTCCGCTGCTCAACAATCGAAGTAATTCCTGATATTTGCTGAAGGCTGAATCGTTGATGGCCTGGACCGTCAGCCGCAGGCCGTTGAGGACATCGATATCGGCGGTGATGGCCTCGACCAAGTCGGCGCTGATGTTGGGCCCATCGAGCTTGCGCGTGAGGGTTCGAATGCGATTGTCGAGGGTGGACAGGCAAGCGGCGGGGCTGGAGTAGAGCGCCTTCTTCAAGGTGGTGCGAAAAAGCTGTGCGCCACCGGTACCGCGTCGACCATCATGCGAGCGGAACTGGATGACCTCGAGTTGCTGGTAAGCCGCCTCCTCGGCCGCGCTGGCGGCGGCACGCACAATGTCGATCTCACGTTCTGGCAGCCGTCCGCCGAGCTGGTCGGCAACGTCCTTCTTGAAGCGGCGAATCACCAATCCCTTGTCGCGGAAGTCTTCATGCGCGTAATCGCTAGGGTTGGCGATGGCCGTGGGGTCGAGCATGTTAACGAGGCTTGCAAAGCTCTCAGCCTTGCCGTCATGCGGTGTCGCCGAGAGCATGATCAGCGCGTCTGAGCGGGTCGACAACAATTGCGCCAGACGAGCGCGCTGTGAGCGAGCGCCCCGATCGGCAACGTTGTGCGCCTCGTCGATGATGATGATGTCCCAGTAGGCTTGTTCCAGGTAATGGCGGTAATCGATGTCCTGTTTGAGGGTGTCGATGGAGATGATGGCGCGGTCGAAATAGTGGAAGGGATTGTGGTTGGCGGGAATTCGGTTGCGAACACGCTGCAGCCCCGTGGAATCGAGTCGCACCAGCGGAATGGCGAATCGGTTCCAAAACTCCTGCTGAAACTGCGCCAGCATGGATTTCACCGCCAGCACGAGAATGCGCTTGCCCTGGCCACGCGCGATCAGCTCACTGGTGAGAATGCCGGCCTCCAGGGTCTTGCCGAGCCCGACCGCATCCGCAATGAGGATGCGCGGGCGCGGCTGGCCCAGTGCCTGAAGCGCTGGATCAAACTGGAACGGCAGCGGATCCAGCGCTGCGCGGTGGCCAAGACAAATGGTCTCGCCCGCTGCGGGCGTTTTGCGGATGGCGGTATCGATATAGAGCAGGCTGGCTTGGTAGTTGCTGGTGTCGTCGTTGACCAGTTCGGTGTCTTCGGGCGCCAAAACGCGGATGCTTTGGTCGATTCGCGTGAGGAAGCGGCCCTCGCGTCCGCGCACCAGCTCAGACAAGCCCTCGCAGGTCAGCAGTTCGCCACCATCGCTGGCACGATCAATCTGTCGGATTCGCCACTCGGCATCGCGAATTTCGACACGCATTCCGGGCGCCAGAGCTTGTGGAGAGGCTGTATTCATTGAGGCGTCGGTCTCGTTGATGGCGCGAGGGAACTTGACAGTTGGATGTCGTAAACGGGGTCGTCTGATCCCTGATCGCGCTCTGTTAACCCGTATCTGGGTCTTGGTGTCACGCGAGTCGATTCAATGTGAGTCTGCGCGATCATTAGCCCAACGCCCTGGCCATCACTTCCCAATTTTCGGTTGCTTCCTGCAGCGAAAAGATGCGCCAACCGGCGGGTACTTCTTTAGGCGGTTCGGCGATGTACAAGCCCACCCTGCGCCGCGGCCAAGCTGCTTCAAACTCACCGCAAACCGCTTGCCGCGCATCGGTCACTTCGAAACCAATTTCAGGCGGCTCGATGCGGGCCTTTCGGACGCGGTCGAGCACACCGGCAACGGCGGTGTCGGCAATGACCCAGATGTCACGCCACGAATCGTTTGCGAGCAAATCTTGTTTGCGCCGCAGCGATGTGATGCGCTGCATGTCCCCATGAGATGGCGGCCGCATGTGACCGTGCTTCGGCTGCTTGCGATGACAGTCAGCACATAAGGGCCGGAGGTTGTCGGGACGGTTGTCACCGCGCACCCCATTGATGTGGTGCACGTGCAGCAGATAAGGCGAGTCCCGCAGGCCAACGCCACACTGATCACAGTTGTAGCTGGCCTGCTCCCGAACACGCCGCGAGATGTGGGGCCAGTCGTCGCTGTAGCCAGCGTGCTGCTCATCGCTCAGTGCGCGGGGAAGAAAACGAAAAACGGTTGAGTAATGCGCGAAAAATGTGAGGAGAACGAACTCCGCAACGATTTTGAGTTGCTTATCGGAATCGCCGCTGACGTAGCCCCGATAGTTGAGCTTACGGAGACAGTGGCGACAGATTTTGAGTGTAGCGTCCCCCTCAACAGCCGGCCCTTGGAAGCCTCGTGTGCCCCGGATAAAGAAACGCGTATCGGTTCGGTTCGTGACCTGATAGCGGTCAAATTGATTGCTTGCCCGCATCTGCTGCAACTTCGCGCAATCACTGACATGAAACTTGTTGCCGTCGGCATTTCCGTCGAGAACGTCACCAGCGCGTGAACGGTGATCCGGGATGTACAGCAAAATCTGCCGTCCCTGGTAGGAGAGCAGCCCTGCGATTTGGTCGAGTTCGTTGAAGTCGGTGACTTCTATCCCATCGCCGCCGAGGGTTACATCGATCGGCTCCAGCGGCGCTGGTTGCGCCCTGCCGAAGTCAATCGTCGGCACGTTGCTCGTGATCCGCTGTCGCACGGCGATGAGCGCACTGAGATCGACGGTCAGTGGCATCGGTCAGTTATCCAGCACTTTGCGGATCTGCGTCTCCGCGTTGGTGATCACGCGGAAACTCACACGGCGGGAAGCTGCATGATCTTCATCGCCATCTCGATCAAGTACCGGGCGCGAGGACGACAGACCCACGGCAGCAACGTGCCTTTTGATCCAGGGACGGGCGGGCGCCACGCCGCGAAGTCTGAATACATAATCGAGCACTGCCCTGGTGCGCGCTTGTGACAACTGCATGTTCAGGAAATATGCATTGTCTGGGGAGGTCGAAAGATTCCAAATGCTGGAGGTGTGTCCTTCTATACGCACCTCGTCGATGGATTCTCGAAAGGGGTCCAAAGCGTTGATATAGCGGGGAAAGAAGTCGTCCAGAATGGTTCGAAAGCGTGGCCGCAGGTCTGCAGCCCCCTGCCGGAACAGAATGTCTGGTGAGCGGAACTCAAAAGCAAGCGTGTCCTGTTCAATGTGCGCGTCCCAACGTTCGAGATCTTGCTCAAACTCCTCGCGAAGCGCATCGAAAATTGCAACCTGTTTGTCTTGGTACGTGACGGCAATGTCACGCATACGATCACGGTCCTGAAAGGCTTGCCGCATCAAAGCGACCGCGATGAAGAGGAACACCATCATCAATGCGGCCATCAGGTCGGAGACCGATAGCCAGTGTTCACCGTCGTCCTGAGGACCCGGCTTCTTCTGCTCCCCGAATATATTGCGCATGGAGGAAATTTCAGTTCTGACGTGGCTGTGTGCGCAGCACACGATCCATTTCGTCGACGAGGCGTCTGTAGTCGGATGAAAACTGACCGGTGATGGCAGCGAGCTCTTGTCCCATCTGTTGCAGCACCCGATTCAGTTCCTGACTGACAGCCGAATCAAGAGCCGAAAGCTGCTTCTCTAGCCCCCTGCCCGTTTCGTCGAGCGTTTTCTGAACCTGTTCCCTGACACCACCCAGCGCTCGGGTTGTTTCAGAAGTCATGCTCTGCATACTGGCTTCAACAGTGTTCTTGATTTCCCGCTGTATGGTTTCGCTGGTGCCACCCAATTGCCGCAGCATTTCGCTACCCGCTTCGGTAAGGCCCTTAGCTGAATCAGTCATCGCATTCGCAATCTGTTCACTACTCTGCTGTGCGGTGTTCACCATGCTTTGCAGCGCAGTGTTACTGCTATTGATGGAATCGCTGAATTGAGCCGAGCCTTCCAGCAGCTGCTTGGCCATGTCCGCTGCCCCTTTCTTGAGCTGGGCACCAATTTCGTCAAGTTGACCCTGAATGGCGGGCACTGACTCCACGGCACGATCCCGCACTGCAGCAAAGGCGTCGAGGTGGCGGGTTAGTTCGCCGATCTGGTGCTGATTGGTTTGCAGAACCTCCTGGAGCTTATCCATGGTGGTAGGGATGTCCGCACACTGCTCGCGCACGTGCTCCACTGAGGTTGCTGTTTCACCCAGGCTGGTTACCCCTTGACGATAGAGTTGATAGAGCTCGTCCACCTGCACGCGGTACTGCTCTTGCCAAGTAACCATTTTGTGAACGGCTTCATTCAGCTGCTTAAAATTCTCGCCAAACTGCTCCGTCAGATTCTTGTTGAAGTCGGCGATGACCTGCTTCAGCGCGTCGATGACTGCTTCGGTCGCAGACCGGGACAGCATTTGAGCGAACTGCTCAAGTTCACTCCACAGGCGTGCGCTGAATTCCTTTCGGTTCTGCTCGTCCTTTCGTGCAAAGTCAGAAATGTCGGCGCGCAGCAACTTGCTTTGTGACAGGAGAGAACCTTCTTCACTGCCTACAATCGCCCCACGCAAGCTCTCCAGCGCTACCGACTGTCGCAACAAGACCTTATGAATCTCTGCGGGTCCGATTTCCTGAGCAGCCGACGTCTCATCAGCGTCGGCATCGCGTCGCCGCGCAAGAAAAATGCTGTCGAGCAACTTGAAAGAGATGCCGGCTGAGATCCCCACCAGGCTGGTGGTGAATGCGGTTTTTAGCCCGTCGAGTAAGCGGCTTGTGCTTGAGTCCAGATCTGCGGTATCAAAATCCAGCAGACCGATCACCACACCAACAAAGGTGCCCAGAATTCCGAGCGATGTCATGAGCGTCGGCGCATTCTCCAAAAAACGGGAATGCCGGGCACGGTAAGCGTCGAATACCGCCCACAAGAAAACACCGAGAATCAGAAGAATGAAGAAGTTCGTGACCTGGGGCGCCCCGACCGCTCTGAGTAGCCAATAAAGCGCACCTGCAATGTCCGGCATTCATCCCCCTACGAGTTGACCTGGATTCACCAGCAAAGCTAGTTTTCTGGGTCAATCTAAACGCATGTTGATACGGCTTTCAGAAGCTGCAAATGCCGCTTCCGTTCGATTTAACAGGTTACAAAATGTGCCCCCTCCCCCACCATTCGCTCGGGCTAAGAAGCGGTCAGATCGAGCTGTAGCACCGACCCCAGCGTCG
>TARA_R110001599_G_scaffold114538_4_pt1 | contig 11876 bp, 5 predicted proteins | sample TARA_R110001599 | Tara Oceans TARA_R110001599 (sample SAMEA4398360) | marine metagenome | biome: Polar Biome; feature: [MES] marine water layer (ENVO:01000295) within the mesopelagic zone...; material: water (ENVO:00002006), including particulate matter (ENVO:01000060) such as...... | reverse complement strand
TATCTGAGATAAATTGATTTTCTAAACTCGCCGACATATAATATATTTATGTTAGCTGCTAAGAATGCTATCGTAAATAGTTTTCTGAAGTTCAAATAATTTTGAAAACACCCTATTTACTGATAGATAGTTTACACTTTCGTTACTATGGAAGTAAAAATTACGCGTATCTATCTCCAACGGAGTAGGTATTTTATAGTCATCAAACACTTTAAAACTTTTTAATTCACTTACTGTGGGTATTCTTGTAAAGTTGTTATAGATATTAATAGTATCACGTAGAATATCTTGAATTAAAACATTTAAATTAATACCTAGGCTTGTTTCGCATATAGTATCAAAGATATCAGGATTAAAAAAGCTTTGCAAATTAGCAGGTACTAAACTTATACGTTTTTTATTAAGTGAATCAGAAGAGAAGAAAACCCTACCTACATTATGATAGTAAACATAGGTCTTTTCTTTAAATGTATCAGTATGTGTATCAATAAAAGCTACTTGGTTTGATTCTAAGCGATTAGTATTAAACTTCCAGGAATTTGTATTAAATTTATACGGCGAATCAAATAGAATGTCTGGAGGTAGTAGTAAATCTGCAGGATCCAAGAAAGAAGTAACAGGTACTGGGTTAGTTACCATTCGTTCTGTTACATTACCATTATCCTTTATATTAAATAAGTTACTATCATAATCAGAAAAGGATACATCTAAATTAATTATAGAATCATCATTCCGGTAAATAAATAGTCCGTCCGGTCTATTTTCTTCACCATTAACTTTTAAAGGAGGATTAAAATTTAAATAATCGGCAGCATAATAAAAAACTTTACCTGGAACTTCAGGGAAGATAATTTCTTGCGGTGTAGTTAAGCTAAACTCACTTACAGCAGATTGATTTACAAATAAAGGGTAATAATAACCTATTGTTTCATTTACCGTACCGAAGACAGTAACAGCAGAATCCTTGTTAGTCGGGGACTTGTATTTAGAATTAAGAATAACTCTATCGATTACTTTAGGTACGGGAATCTCTTTATTCAATAAAAATTCTGGTATATCTATAAAGTATATGTTATAGATCGAGGTGTTACTTACAGGCTTGGTCACTATTAGTAGTAAGTCGTCGGTAAACCTTGACTCTACCTTTACGTATTCAGGATTATTTAAACTAGAAATAGGTATGGTAGCTAGAATCTCGCTTGTATTATTAGGGGAAATTTCTAAATTAATGTTAAACTCGTCATCTATTACTTGTACTACTTTATAATTTTTACCAAAACTTATATTATTATTAATTACTCTAAAATTAGAGGTTTTAATCTTATCAACTAACTTTAACCTGGTACATGCTCTGTAAATATCCCTATCATAGATATTTGTATAATTTAAACCATCGCTTTCTAACGTAGGTGAATAAATTAAGCCGTTGGCCTTATCAACATCTAACCTTTTTATATTAGCTAAGGCATTTTGAATAGTTGAATTACGTATTTTTTCTATTTCCCCGGTAAAATTACCACTGAAAGCAATTGTTTTTGAATTTGTTGTAATAGTATACACAAAACCATCTTCATAGGTCTCTATATATGAACGTTTTGTATTGTCTAATTCAAAAAGATCAGGAAATCTATTTTTATCTGCACCTTTAAACGTATCTATTTGATATGAGGTACTTAAATCTTTTAATGTTTTGTTATCATCATCTCTATCGTCAATAGTAGTAGAAGATAGACCAAAAAATCCTCCTAAAGTCTGTGCATCTTTAAAATTTGAAGTATCTAAGTAGGAATTATTATACACCTGTCCTAGACTAAAAAGTGAAAGATTGTTTTTATATAGTATATTAAAATTTTTCTTTAAGAAATCATTACTAAGAACGTTTCTAGGTGAATATTCCAGACTGTTTACCTTATTAGTAGTAAAAGCTGTTGGAGAATTATCAAACTCTCGCTTTTCAAGTAAGCTCCTTGATAAAAAATTATCTTTTGAACTCAATTCAACAGAAAAAGAGTTTTTAGTACGTCCTGTAAAGGGTTTATTATCATTTATATTTACAAACCCACTATAATCTACACCGCTAAGTGTAAATGCGTTACCAGAAGTATATTTAAAATAGTTTATCATTTAAAGTTTTTAAAGTTTATTTTGTTTATTACTGTTGTAGCAGGTAAATTTTTCTGTATTTCAGTTAGTAAATTATTTTTAACTTCATTCAATATACCTACATTTGTTATATTTAAATTATCAATGTTGATATCAACAACGTTAGATTTAGATTTTAAATTAGCCCCTAAAGTATTAAGTGTATCAATGTTGTCGGAGTAGTTTCTCATACCACACGGTAACGATATGTAAATATCATCAATACTATTTATATTTCTAGTATATATGGTTACTATTTCATCTTCTAATGACTGAGGTTGTAAAGATAAAAGTAAATTACTTATAGCATTATTAGTAGTAATGTTGGATAAAAGAATATCACCACTAAAATCTCGACTATTTAAATTTATATCACCAAATAAAATTTGTTTATTAGTATATTGAAACGATAACACATTATATTTAAAGATCTCCACCGTGTTTAGATATACTTTACCGGTACCGGTAAGATTATTAAAGGATACGTACAGATCATTGTTAGTTAAATCGGATAAGGTTACGGTTTTGCTAAATGTATCATAACGATCTGATGCATTATCGAAAAACTTAAATATTAAGATAAGATTTACACCAACCTTTTCAATACATATACCTGCATCTATTTCATTTGTATGTGACTTTATTGAAAAATCATTATTAAAAAACTTAAATGCTAAGGTATAGCCTCCATTATTATTAATAGTCTTAAAATAACTAGGTGCATTTCTCTCCGACTGCTTTAAATCGCAATATTTTAATTGCATTTGTTCGTCTACCTCTTTAATGTTTTTTATTCTATCATAGATATATTCTTTCTTAGCCTCAAAGGTAAGGTCACTCCTCTTATCAAAGAATAACTTATTAGTAGCAGAAGTTTTAAGAGTAGAATTACTTTCAATAAGATTTTCTATAGCATCGTTATAGGTTATGTTATAGATAGGCTTACTACCCAACGCAGCTGCTTTCGATACTAAATCTGGGTAGTAATATCTATCAACCCAAAGCCCTTCCTCACCTGGCATGCCTGAAAGCCAAGTACATAAATATTGACCTTCTGTAGCAGGTAGATTATCGAGTCTTTTATATACTTTATCTGCAAAATACGGATATGGAAATGCGAAGGCTCCAGATTCTACAAATTTTGTATCGTTAATATTAAGTTTCTCAAAGGGGTTTAGAGAAGAAGGAGCAGTAAATGAAGTTGTACCAGGTGTTATTTTATAAGAAAGATTATATGTTACAAAATTTAATTCCAAAGTCGAATCTTCTTCTGCATTTATATCATTGAATATAGAAGTATAACTTCTTATTTTATCGTTAAATACTAAGTCGTTGTCAGAGCTTAATAAGTTATTGGAAGATGTATAACTATCTGCTGTGTCGGATATGTTTTTTAAATTTATTACATTAAATCTACTTCTATCTGTGCTACTATTTTTATAAAAAATATAATTAGATTCTATATCAAATGAACTTTTATTTTCATTTACCAAATATTCAGTATCTGTATACTCAATAAATGATGTATTAATAGGATCTGCTACTAAAGTGCTTTGATTAAAAATTATTTTAGCTGAAGTGCCGTTAATATAAAAATAATTAATACTTTCAAATTCATCAATAACCTGTCCTACTAATGCCTCTTTTCGTTTTCTTAATATATATTTCTTATTACCCTTATTAACAAGAAAAGTTAAATACTGCACACTACCCGCTTTGGTTAGAATATACTCAATCTTTCTACTTTCTTTGTTAATTTTATTTCCGCTTACGAAAACTACGGGTATAGTACCATCTTTTACTGGATCGTCAGTAGCTACTAGATAATACTTTTTGTTATTTTCAATATAAGATATAGCACAATAGAATTCATCTATAAATTCAACGTTGAATAGAGTGGTGCTATCATTTTGATCATTACTAAAAGCAGTAGCCCCGAAGAAATTTACATCTGCAAAATTATCACCATCTTTAAAATATTTAGATCGTATATTTTTCTCAAATTTGAGATAGTTACCTACTTCTTTACACTTCGCAAATTGTAATGAGGTATAGATAGAATTAGGTTTTAATTTATCTGATTTGAATTCAATAAAATTATCTAGCGTATTTAAATTGGTAAGATAAAAATCAGTATAGTTTTTATTTTTAAAGTCTACTGCTCCTGAAAGAGCAGTAATAAAATTGAAAGAGAAATTTCCAGCATAAGTTCTACTAAACTGCTTTAAGTTAAGAGAGTCTATACATAAATCCGTAGCGTTAGATTTATATGTACTTAAACTTACAGTAGTTGAACTCATTACTATATATTTAAGCTATTATCCCGGTTTTAAAGAATCAAATTACTCAACAATTATGACTTCTGTACCATCTTTATTATCAACTACAACATTTTCATTGTTACTCTCTATTCTTTGTAAATTTTCACCAACATCATTAATTACAAACGAAGTAAATGAATCTGCATTAGTATTATTTGTCGTCTCAAGAACATAGTTATCTATCTCAGTTCTTAGTTGTAGTTTACTATCAAGATTAGTATTATTGAGTATCTGCACACCTTCAAGTTTAACATCTCTTATATTTTCATAGTACCCCTCCGTTCTAATATCTATAGGAATAGTGAATTGGGTAATCTCACCAGTTGTATACTGTATGCCAACTTTTAATGTTAATGATTTTACTAAACTATTAGGTGACGGGTAGTAAATATGTTTATAAGTGGTATTGAGAAATGGTGGAGAGACTCCTTTAGTAATTTCGTGTAATATACTCTCTGTTCTATAACTTATAAACGTTTTTATCTCTGGCTCAAAAATTTTCGACCCGTCGCCCCAGTCAATAACAACGTAGTATGGGAATACTTCAGAAAAAATATTACTTAAATCTACTGATATTTCAGTTTGATCAAATAGATCTATAGTATTAAAATTACTAGTAAACGATGTAGAGGTTGTTGAGAGAGATATATTATACGTATTCATAATATCAATGAATTATTACTGGATTGTAAAGGGGTAGAACTTAGATTAAAGCTAAATGAATTTAATGTATCTATAATCCCTGATTGGTTTACTTCAAATGTAAACGTCTTGTTATCATAAACAGCTCTTACGTAATCGTCTCTTACAAATGATACGTTACTATTACTATCTATAAAAAAGTTATGACTAGCTATAACAGGTGACATGTTTTGATCTTTAACTAAATAGCTCAAATTAAATACATCTGTATCTCCACTATAAGTTATAATAGGAGAATCAACTTTATCGTATAATACATCGTAACCTGACAAGATAAATCTATTAATATTATTACTTAGCTCTAAATTATTCTTAGGGAAGATCTTTTTATTTGTTTTATCTGTATAATTATACTCATATATCTCTGGGTAAACGGATAACGTTTTTGTTTGGGAGGAGTTATGCTCAACTTTAAGTTTGTAATAATATACATTTAAGCCCTTTTTAAATCTATTGCTAATTTTATCAAAATCGTTAGTATTTATAGTAAGTGAAATATTATCAGTAAATGGATCTTTAAACTTACTATCTTTAAAGTTTAATTGCTCAATTACAAAAAAGCTACTCGTTTGTATAAACAGCGTATCATACATTAAGTCAAAATTTAAAACTCTACTTGAGATATCGCTTACTATAGTCGTATTATACTTTGTTGACAGGTACGGTAATAAATCAAAAATTTCACCGCTTGTACCGGTTGATGGGGTTTTTACGTAAATCTTACCTTGTAAGTTTTTAGAGTTAAATCTATCAAAAGCAGCTGACGTGTTGGTAACTGTAGTTGTTGTTTCAAAAACCGTATTATCATAAAAATAACTTTCTGGTTCAAAATTATATTCGAAGTTTAGTTTATCGGTAAATCTACCTCCCTCATAACTACTATATAAACTATTTAAACTAGTGAGTTGTAAACTTATTGAAAAATTACCGGTTAAACTCTCTGTAACTGCAGTAGTGTCATCCACTAAAGCTCGTTGTATAGAAGCATTACTTATACTAGCGATCCCACCTTCTATTAAATCTGAGTAGTAGAATTGCTGCGAGGTATTAGAAAATGCACTTAAATCTGAAGATATAGGATCTGGTAAAAAATCAGAATCAGACTTCATAAAATAAGCACCATCTATAACTCCCGCTGTTTCTATGTCAGTATTTAAAAAATCAACATTGGTAGTTGTAGGCTCTACAAGCTCTTCATACGGACAAAAATATCTAAAGAAAATATTATATGCAGATGAGGGAAAGTATGGTGTTGTTTCACGTGCAGTTAAGCCGTTTGTAAACGAAGAAAGCCCAGATCTTTTAGTTTCAGTAAAAGAAGTTGTATCAACAGTATTATAATTAAAATCGAAACCTTCGTTGTATAAATTATCATAAAATTGATAGCCGTTTAGTATAAGATTCTTTACTATTTTAGGGTTTTTAATAGTTAAATTATCCCTAAAATAATTATTATCCTTTACTAAACCAAAGACATTACCAAAAATATCTTTTTTACTATCATCTATATAACCTTCATCGAATAGAAATGCTAGATCAGTGCTTTCAGTTCGCTTGTCGAACTTAGAACTATAACCAATATAAGATGTATCATCCTTACTAGTATTAGGCTGTAATTTAGCTACACCACTAGATATATTTCTAAAGAAATCACTAGGTTCGATATTAAAAACAAGTATATCTTGATTGTTGGTAAATACTTTTGGATCAGGAAATATAAAAAGACTATCTGGCTCGTACTGTTTACTTAATTCAAAGTCAATAGCTGGTGCTTGTATAACATTAATACCAGTATTTGTAGGTCTAAAAAACCCAGCCTCTCTTTTTGTACTTATCTTATTAGCAAATACACTAGCTGTAGAGGGATTCTCTTGATTTAAAAAATTACTATACGGTTTATCTGCCTTGATAAGAATATCATATACGTATTCACCTGCTGAATTTGAGGAAATGTAGTAAAAATCAGTTCCAATATATTTTTCTGTAAGTGACCTTTTATTATCAAAAATACTATCTGCTTCTAAATATAGCTTTAAAATCTCACTATACCCTTCAAATACTTCTGAAGTTAACTCAGAGTTACTAGTAAGAAATATATTATCAGATGGTAGGTCATCCGGACTATAGCTTAAGAAGTGATTACCGTATTTTGTTTCATCAGGTTCTTGATTAAAGTACGAGGTATAAACATCAAAGTATTCAGTTAATGAAATACGTATATTATTTTTTATATTACTAAATTCGTAATCTATTGAACTATCTTCCCTGTTATTTAAAAAATTAAGTATTGTACTATAAGCACTTTTAACTACATTAAAATTACTCGTCTTAGTTTTAACCTTATTTGACGTGTTGTGTAAATTAACTCGCTCTAACCTATAATACTCTATTATCTCTCTTAGCTTTTTACTAAAAAATGAAATTGCTATGGTTATATCATTATTATCGTCAAAATCCAAGTACTGTAAAAACTTTTTTTCCGTTTTATTACTAAAATTAATAGTAATTTCCTTTAAAAAGTCCCTATACCTATCTATTATAAGACTTTTATTAGATGTGTTTTTGTTATTACTTTTACTATTCCAGTTATTAAGATAAGTAGAGTAGTACTCCTGCAGTGTAGACGGTTCATAACTTACCTTAACCACTTTTATAAATTCTATAAGGGAAAAGGCTTGGTTTCGATCTAAAGCATTAGAATCTAATACATTACTATTAGTAATAGACTGTGGTACTTCAGGGTAACCTTTTATTACATTTTCCATTAATATTATTTATTTTAGATTATAGATAAGCTACTGAACAATGAGTTACGGATTGCTATATCCTCGATGTTATTGTCTCCTTTGAAACTACTCAATTCGGTAGTTATATTAAACGTATTTAAAATATCGCTATAATTTATAAGTCCGTCGTATACAGTTCCTTCAAAACCGGAAGTATATTCATAAAAAGTATAAAACTTAGATAGGTCAGCTGACGCAAAGGAAGCAGGTAATACTAATGGCCATCCCCAATCGTTGTTAAATTCACTCAACTTATATTGCAATGTATCTACTGCACATATTGGTTGATAGGTATTTAAAAGAGAATAGTTATTACTAAACTTTTCTAACGCTACTATATCTCTACCAGCAGTCACTGTATATGAATATATATCAATCTCACTACCCAAATTTTTACCGTAAACGTCCTTTGTAGCTATTCCTTTATCGTTAAAGTTTTCTTTAAACTTGTTTTTAGTTCCTTTAAATTGATTATAATCAGTAGAAAACAGACTCATTAATCTTATTATTTCGGGAGGAAAGTTGAAAAGTGATTCATCATAAACGTTAGCTGTCTCATCTAATAGATCACTAATATTAATAAGACTGTTTAAATCGCAAGTATCGATATTAGCCTTATTATCAACAAAGTTAAAGATTTTCTCATTTAATGTCTTACCAAGTGATGAATTATTAGAGCTTATATTACCAAAGATAGATCCTATAAAATCGTCAAAGAGTATATTTTTATCTAATAAGATTTCCTGAAATCTTAAACTTTTGAATACTTCAGTATAATCAACATCTTCATTAGTCTTTGCAAAATAATAATAATCCTTAGGGTAAATACTAAAATTAACACTCTCTCCAGTTAACTGAAAAGTTTCAGATGTGTTAGTAAATTCTGCACTAACTCTTAATGAAAAAGTATCGAATCCTGAAAGACCGTCATCGTAGGTTAGATTACCATAGAACCAATAATCTGTATCAACTCCGGATATAGAACTATTTAAATTAGATATACTATAATAAGATGAATCTACTTCTTCGTTATTACTATCATATAATCTTCCAGTAATACTACCATTAAGCGTTACTTCTTTTACTGTATAATTAGATATACTTGTAGGTTTAATAAAAAATGGAATAGGTGCCTTTTTAAATTGCACGGGGCTAATATTAAAAATTTGTGCTTCATCGTCTCCCTCTTCTGTTAGTCCATTATCATTAATGGATAAAGAACTTAAATTTGCAGAAAGGGAAGTAGTGCCTACGTTAGCTGTTAAAGATATAGATAAATTATTATTATAATCATTTAAGGAATAATTTAAGCTACTATCTTTACTAAAAATTTTATTTCTATCTTTAAATAAATCGATTACTATTCTTTCACTTGTATTTTGATCTGTTAAAAAATAATAAGATTCACGGCCAGAAGTACCAACGAAAACACTACCAACATCAGTACTTTTAGCATCTATTATCGTATTACCAGATAACCGTACATACACATTTGAACCACTAACACCTATAAAAGGAATTTCGTTATATTCAAAAGCTGATAAATTATCTATATATGACTTTTCAAAGAACGAATAGTATTTTTTAAGGTGGTTAAACTTATATGGAGTAAGATCAAAATAATTAGGTATAGTAAATCCTGAAACAGTATAAAATATATTATTACTATTTTGATAGAACGGAGCTTTGTTAGTTATAGTAATAGGTTTTGAAAATTCACCTGCTGATAATGGTAGAATATCATCTTCAATTTCTACAGTGAAGGTATTTTCAATATAATCATAAATCTCTATATCAGTAGAATATGAGGCTAATAAGGAATTATTCTCACAATCACTAAGCACCATTCTAACCTTATATGTACCAGGAAGAGTGTACGTGTGTGTAGCGGTTAGACCTGTACCTGTTGTACCATCTCCGAAGTCAAATAATGCTTCTGTTCTGTTAAGATCATAAAAAAAGTCCGTAGAAGGTATATCTGCTTTAAAAGTTAAGGGGGTAATATCTAGATTATAAGAAGAAAGCGTACTTTCATTTTTATAATCCTGTACTTCAAATAGAGCATAAGTTGTATTTATATTACTCATCTATTACTACAATTTTACTAGATAAAGAATCAGGATTAATAAAGTATGGAAACTTAAAATATGGTAATGTTGTGTTTTGATTTACTATTTCTATATCAGCAGTAGGATAAAGAGGGTTATATGAGATTAAAGAAATACCTTTAAAGGAAATATTTTCACTATTATTTCTCGTCTCTATTCTCTTAACACCCTCTATACTTAAAAGGGATGATGTTAAATTATTCAATTCTAACTCTTGACCTAGAGTATTTGCTACTGGATCAAAGAAATTTAACATAGCAGCGGTCACCTGAGCCTTAAGTCTCTCACTGTTTATCTTATTTCTAGACTCTCTTACTACTACTAAAGTTGTATCTTTACTTATCTCAGGAACCACACTATTTTGATTAGAAATACCTATATCAAATGCCATATAAATTGGATCTCTAGGCACTAATTCTTGTGAAAGACTCTTCTTTTCATTAGCAGTATCAACGATAAGAGTTTTAAGAGCGTTACTTAAAAACTCAGGATAATCTCCATCATTAGCTATTGTAAATCTTGGAACTGTAAATATATTAACATTATTAAAATCACAACTATCGGCAAAATTAATTTGATTTATTAGCACTCTATTTGACTTGTCCGGATCTACACAAATATTGTAAAAGTATTGAATATACTCATTAATAAACGATTGGTTATTTACTACTTTAGAATTAATTAATATATTACTAAAACTCTTATCCATAAAGGACTCGTAATCTTGAGTAGAAACCAGTCTTAATTGAGAGTTAAATACTCTTGGAGCGTTTTCTTTAATTTGTTCCACCGTCTCCTCTTCTACTACTGGTGAAGAATTATTAGGGTTGTTAAATGTAAGTAATGAGCTATTAGTTGGTGTGACAAATGTAGTAGAATCTTTATTAGTATAAGTATCGTTAAAAATTGCTCTTTGACGTGAGCTATCATAAACAAATAGCTTATCACCGTTAATTGCGTTCTTACTTATAATACCGCGTTGATTGTCCGATAAAATATAATTTACTGATACTGTACTACCTTGTGTTAGAATCTTACCGGACACACCATCTCCAAACTTAATAACAAAATGACCGTTTTCATTAAGTCTCTTTTCAAAAACTCTTTCATTCTTATCTGCAATGTAAAGACTGTCAACTTCTCTATATTCATAATATAATCCAGATTCAATTTCCTTAACATATACGCTGATAGTATTATCAGCTATAAATCTACTATCATTATCATCTAGTATATTATCTACAACAATATTTAAAGTTTCAAACTCACTCCCTTGTGCAGTATAATCAGGATACTCACCTACAGCACCTTGATATAAAATAACATTCTTGTTTAATACATCTAAACTTTGCTTTTTAGCCTCTGATATAGTAAAGCTATAATCTCTATTTGTTGTATATTGTATATTATCTACTAAAAAATATGAATACTTCTTTATGGTGTAGTTACCTGTTGCTAAGCCCGCAGCTGCTGTAGCGTTAATAGATGCTAGGGAAGTTTGTTTACCGGATGGTTTATAGCCAATTGTTTTGACTATTTTATTCATATTTTCATATAACGTAGCTTGATCAAAAGAGACTTCTGTAGCGGTATTATTAAGATAAAATAGTAGTACGTGGTAGGAATACGCTATTATATCTATAACAGCAGCTAAATTACTACCTTCAAAATTTTGATCTGTAAATTTTTCATTTTCATTTAATCTCTGAATAATAAAATCTTTTAAGCTAACTGCATCAAAAGCAGTGTAAGCGTTTTGCGGTAAATTAAAATCTAGAAAATCGTTATTTTTATCAGCCATAATTTTTATATGAAGT
>TARA_R110001599_G_scaffold353459_3_pt1 | contig 11885 bp, 10 predicted proteins | sample TARA_R110001599 | Tara Oceans TARA_R110001599 (sample SAMEA4398360) | marine metagenome | biome: Polar Biome; feature: [MES] marine water layer (ENVO:01000295) within the mesopelagic zone...; material: water (ENVO:00002006), including particulate matter (ENVO:01000060) such... | reverse complement strand
AGGCTTCGTCTGGAATCAGTGGCAGGCTTGGTCTGGAATACGCACACTTTCTGCTGATGCGCCCCCTGCTCTAAATGGGGCCTTCCCTCCCATCGATCTGTCGCAAGCCAGGTAAGCCGGAAAAGGATGGGCTCGCGTTTTGCTTTGGGGTAGCGAGTAACTTCTATCCATCCTTTGTCCATCGCCTCATTGCGTGCGCTCATCAGCTCCCACTTGCTCCATCCCAGATACCCCATTACCCCCTCACAGGCGGCCAAATTTCCGTTGTTGTAACCATTGTATTGGCGAGCCAAGTCCCACAGGAATGCTCTGGTTCGTTTCGACAGGGCAATATAATCAGGGTGATCGATAATGGCCCAAAGCGCCTTCGTAAACGACGGTCCAGCCTTTTTCCTGCCATTAGGCAACATGCCCCTTGCATTGGCTTTCCCCATGATCAGTTATCATCCGCCCGCCTAGCTGCCGATCGGCTCGCAATCGCTACAGCAATCGCGCTGCCATCCAAGCGCTTGCGAAAAGCTACTCGTTCGGGCCTGGTCTGTTTCAACGGGAAATTGGGGGCGGCGCTGCCGGAGCTGTCGCAGATCCGGGCCTCTCCGCCATAAGCCAGGAAAGCAGCTACATCGGCATCTGGTCGCTTTCGGCACTTTGCATTATTGATGTCGTCGCGTTGGTTCATGCTGTCGCCCTCCATTTTCCAGGAAACAAAATGTAGCGTCCGCAGGTATGCTCATTTCCCTGAGCGTTCCGGTCTCTGTCCCATATCAATCGGATGTTGTATCCATGATCGTGGCGTAGTTCGAAAATTCTGGCGCCAGGCATCATTACATCGAAATGCTCTCGAAGCTGGATGGTGCTCAGTCCCTTGCCGCCAAATTCTTGCAGCGCTCCCAAGACTCTTTGGCGCTGGGCATTGAGTGAGTTACCATTGCGTTGCGATTGCTTAGGGCTACTCTTCAGGGTGGCCTTTTTCTTTGTCATATCCCACCTCCTACCCCGTTTCCGGATCGTTGATCCGTGATTGCGCGACACGCTCAGCCAGCCAAGCGTTAACCTCGCTCTCGAGCCAGCCGGAGGCCCTCGGACCAAGTTTGATCGGTTTGGGGAACTTGCCTTGTGCTGCCAGCGCGTGTGCGTGACTCCGACTGTAGCCAATACGGGCATAAACTTCCGGCCAGCGGAGAATGACATCATTTGAGTGCGGTTGAGTTGCCATTGTCTTGCGTCCTCCTATAAGACGTTGTTTGACAATGAAGCATTCTCCAGATATTTGACGCCAATTTGAGAAAAAGGCGAACTTTCAGTTTCTTGAATTTATCTCATTCCACAGAAAAATGAGTCAGCCTTGGCTGGTGCTATTCGAGTTTCAGTGCTGCTCCGATGTTACTGTGAGAAGGAGGCTTGTCGCCTAAAAATTTGTAGAATTGGCGTACTACTGACGGAAATGCCGAATTGGAGGAAGTCTTAGGGGGTGTACCAAAATGGCTGATCCACGCTTTTGCTATAAGCTTAACCCTAAACCTTATTTGATCTGGGCGAGATGTATGCCCCGGAGAATCAAGATTTTTTCGAAGATCAACTACCTGAGCCATTTCAATTATAATGCTTACCCACCGCTCTACCGATTCGTAGTACTTATCCTCTGGTACCGGCGTACCGCCCTCAATTTCTAATCCGTTTTCAAATATTGTGATATCCGGTTCAGTACCAGCCCATTTCGCAAGAATTGTTGACGGAGGCAACCACCGTTTTAACTCACCTGGATGCATAGTCTCCAGCGTTCGAGCAAGATCTAGAATTGCTTGCGATGCGACTCTGGTCCGTTGTTCCCAACCCCGGGGATACACATAATCAGCTTCCTCCTTGGAGCTATTACGGAGTTCAATAAACTTGACCAGCAGGTCTGCAATTTCCCTTGCAAAAGCATCGCTGTTCGGGTTTTTCGCTATTCGAGGATGTCCCGCGATTGCAAACTTAATCACCTGGAAAGCTCTATCATTTCCCGGAAACTCGAATTTTGCCTTCATCACCCCCCCCTACAGTGCAGCCCTTAAGGTAGATACAGCGCCAGGCCGTTAAAGGAACGGCTTTTCGCAGGCCATGCTAGGCGCTGCGTAATGATTGTATTTGCATACGAGGCGCAGGCGAACACCTTTTTTATAGGGCAAGTCCGGTTACTCTCCGACTATTGCTCAATTTTTCTGAAGGTAAACAACCGAAACAAAACAAGTTCAGTGCTAATATATCGCCATAACCTATAACTACTTTGGAGAAATCGGTGCGGATCATCAAGGCTGGCGCGTTAACTTTACTCATTTTCTCAGTCGTCGCGTGCGCAGGGAAAACCGCACAGCCTGTATCCTCCTATAAAGTCGGCGATTCAGAAATGAGTTGCAACCAACTTAAGGCTGAGATGGCCCACATCGATGCTCGTGTGGCTGAATTAGTTCCTGAATCGGAAAAAACCGGCAAGAATGTGGCGCTTGGAGTTACTGGTGCTTTTCTGATCGTCCCGTTGTTCTTCATGGACTTTAGCGATGCTGAAAAGATAGAAATTCAATCTTATAAAGAACGCTATTTGGCCCTTGAAAAGCTCTACTCCCAGAAATCCTGCACTGGAGCTGCAGACATTGATTCCGCAGAGCAAAATCCAAGTAGCGTCTCTGAAAGACTACAAGCACTCAATGAGCTGCACGATCAAGGCTTAATATCTGACGAAGAATATGAAAAGTACCGCAAGGAAATCATGGGAAGCATCTGATTCCACAACGCAGCATTTTCGTAGAAATATTCACCTGTGGGCAGCTGAAAAACTGAAACTCAACCAACTTTCCTAATTTCTAAAATTAGCCGTGACCACGTTTCCCGCCTTGGCCTGGGCCTGTAGGCTATCCAGATAATCCGCCCACCCCTGCATCATCTCCCGCCGCCCATCCAGGTGGGCTGTCCGATTATACGCCCTGCCATTGGCATCCTTCACGGCATGAGCCAGTTGATGCTCGATGTAGTCCACCCGATAGTTCAATACTTCGTCAAGAATTGTCCGGGCCATGGCCCTAAAGCCGTGGGCAGTCATGGCGTCATTGTCATAACCCATGGTACGAAGCGCGACTCGCACCCCGTTATCACTGAGGGGGCGATGTGGCCCTCTCGCACTAGGGAAGACGTACCGGCCCCGCCCTGTACTCCTGTGTAGCTCTGTCAGTAGCTCAATAGCCTGAGTTGGCAGAGGTACAATATGAGGCTGCTTCATCTTCATTTTTTCAGCAGGTAGTTGCCAGCGTTCTTCCTCCCAGTTGATTTCGCCCCACTCCATCGCCCGTATCTCGCCGGGGCGCTGGAATAGCATGGCGGATAGTTGGAGCGCTGTTTTAACCACTGGAGTACCGTCATAGGCATCAATGGCCAGCATCAGCTTGCCCACTTTCGTCGGGTCAGTGATGGCGGCAAAGTGGGTTTTCGTGACAGGCTGCAATGCGCCTTTCAGGTCCCCGGTGGGATCGCGCTCACAGCGCCCAGTAGCGACGCCATACCGGAACACCTGCCCCGCTGTTTGCTTTACCCTGTGGGCCATGTCCACGGCGCCGCGAGCCTCCACCTTTCGCAGGGACAGAAGTACCTCCGGGGCGGTGATCTGGTTTATGGGGCGACTGCCCAGCGCAGGGAAGAGATCATTTTTCAATCCTCGCCAGGTGCGGTCCTGATAGCCCTTGGCCTTATCCTTCATTTGGGTTTTAAACCACTCCGTGGCGACAACCTCAAAGCTATTGGCACCTTCGACAACCTGAGCCAGCTTCCTGAGCCGCTTGGTGGCGCCTGGGTCGATTTCCTTGCCAAGCAATTTGCGGGCATCATCGCGCTTGTCTCTGGCATTGCTCAAAGAGACATCGGGGTAAACTCCCAAGGCGAGTAACTTTTCCTTGCCAGCAAAGCGATATTTAAAGCGCCAGTACTTAGCGCCATTCGGGTTAACCAACAGGAACATGCCCTTCTCATCGGAGAGCTTGTAGGGCTTCTCTTTGGCCTTCGCCTGCTTAACCGCTGTTGCTGTGAGTGGCATGGCCCGCCTCCCGCTGCTTGTGCTGTGTGCCCAGTGATGGGCTGCTGGGGGTATCAGGGCGGGAGCAGCTATACATACCCCCGAAAACACCCCATCTGGGGGTATCATGTTGGCATACACTACCGGGCAGTACAAGAAGCCAAAAGTGGCTAATTCATTTGGTTTTATTGGGTTTTCTGTTGTTGCCGGATAGTGCTGGAGGGGTATTTGGTAGGACCAGGCGGATTCGAACCGCCGACCTCTACCATGTCAAGGTAGCGCTCTAACCAACTGAGCTATGGTCCTGGAAGGGGGCGCATTATAAGCGCCTAGCGGGCCGGGCTCAACCACCATGTGTTCAACGTAAATAGGCGGTGGGAAAATAGCTCCGACAATCATCCAGCAGGTCTTCCGCCGCCTGCGGCCGACCTTGCACGCGGTAGCTAGTGATCATCAGGCTGCAGGCATCCTTGTGCCAGGGCATCAGCTCTCGCACTTGCTGGGCATAGTAGATAGCCTGTTCGCTGTTACCCGCCCACTCACTGTTGCGCGCCAGGGCCAGATCGCGCCAGGGCCCGGGCGACGTCGGCACGTACTCCTCTTCCGGTACAGCCTCCTTGCGCGCCAGCAGCCAACTGACTGCATCGCTGTATAGCGGCCTCCAGCGGCCCGTATCTACCAACGCACGCAACTTCTCCCGCCCTTTGCCGCGGGAGTGCGACCACAATATATAGTCGGCGTCGCTCTGCTCTACCAACTCCAGCCAGCCCGGGCGGGAGCCCAGCACAGTCACATAGCGATTGTAGGTTTCATCGTCGTAAATGGTGTCCGCGCGGCCGTCGACATACACTTTCAGGCCACCGTCAGTGCGCCAATGGATGTACCCTCCCCAGTTCCACAGGGCATAAACATTGCCGGTGATGCCGTTTGCCTCAATAAAGTTCAGCATTTCCACCGGGAAGCTGTACTCTGCGGTCAAATAGTGGAACGCGGGCCCCGATTGAGTGGGATACGGCAACAGCCTGTAGAGCCCGAATAACAGGGCCAGCACCGCCAGACCAGGGCTGTATCTTTGCAGCCGCAGTTTTTGCAGCCACAGGGCAAGCAATGGCGCAAACATCACGGCCAGGGAGATACTGAAAAGGGGAATAAACCTGCGGCTGGTTAAGGCCATTGCCAGCGTGAGGGCAGTCAGCGCCACCCCCTCCCAGGGAACGACCAGCGCCCGCCTTACCGCCGGCACAAGATAGATCGGTGCCAGCAGGGGCAGCCACATCAGGTAGAAGAACAGGGGGGAGGTAATGCCACCGCGCTTAAAGGGTGTCAACCACTCGCCGATTTGACGAAAGGGTGAAGCGGCATCGAAGGCATAGGCCAGTGGGTACAAAAACACCTTGAAACCGGAAGGGTTCAGCATGGCGGCCAACACGCATATCGCGCCCACCCATACGGCAGTACGCAGGCTCGCGAAAGAGGGCTCACGCCAGGGAAACAGCAGGATACCCAGGGCCATCAGCCCGAAGAAAACGCCACCGTGCAAATTGACCCACAATAGAAATATAAGTGCCAGTACCCAGGTACTGGCAGGGCGCTGCAACCGGAAAAACAACAGCAGGCTAAAGCCCAGCAGAGAATAAAGGTGCGGGCGCACATCCAGGAAAGGCGCTGCAGTCGCCAGCGCAAAACCGGTGCATATCAACGCAGCTATCGGGCTACCACAGACCCGGCTCAGGGCGAGCAGCAGTGCACCAAAGGTCGCGACAACCGTGAGCCATTTCCAGTACACCAGGCTCTCTACACCCCAGGCAGTCACCCATCCGTAATACAGCAGGTCCGCGAGCCATTCATGATTGAGCCAGTCCTTGCCGTGGGCGGTAAAAGACCAGTCATCCACCATCCAGAGAGTACCGGTCTGCACCAGCTCCCGGCCTGCGGCGATATGCCACCACATGTCGGCACCCGCCATCTCGGTGTAGCCATAGGAAAGGAACAGCAGCCCCGCCGCAACCAGTACCAGCAGGTTGCCTGGATCAATCGGTGTACGCGCGCTTGCCAATCCGGCCTCCGGGATGCAGTGAACAGGAATGAATCCAGTGACATGGACACATCAGTTAAGCACCCGCAAGATCACCAGGTCACCCACAAATAACTGAAAATTGCCATAAAACCAGCGGTGTAGCAGCAACTCCGGCATAAAGCCGTCCAGCGCCATGACCTGCTCCACCTGCAGCCTTGGGTCGCTCCCCGCCAATGCGTTCCGGTAAAAACGCACATTGTCCGGTGTGGTTTTGATCAGGCGGGAGGGGTCGGATACCACTGGGCCATTCAGCTCGTTGGCAAATGCCGTGTCATACCAGTTTTCACTTAAAATCAGGTGCGTGGCCTGACGCAGCACAGACGCATCACCCGCGGCATAGTCCGGCTGGAATAATCGATTACTTCCAAGGGGAGGGTTCACGTAATAGCTGAAAAATACGCGGGCATCCGGGTGGTCGCGATACCACTGGCGCAGCTCGATGCGGGGGTCCCGGTGATAGTCCGCTACCAGGTCGACGGCCAACAACGCAGGCCATATAAAGAACAGTGCCATGAACCAGGGCTTGCGGGCCCAGCGCGTGGCATACAGGCCCAGCGCTGCAAGCAGTGCCGCCGCAGGCAGCAGAGGCAAGTAGTGACGGTAATAGGTGATTGGTGCGAGGAAAGCCATATACAGCGCAAACACCAACACGGGGGTGAGGCACAGCCACGCCCGGGTAGTATCCGCCTGCCGGAGAAAAGCGCGAACTCCCACGGGAATAAACAGGCAAGCCGGCAGGCCCAGGCCCACAACCAGCACTAGCGGAAGGTTCAGCAGGTTGCGCAACCATTTGTGCCAGCCGATGGCGGCATAGCCAGTGCCGAATTCGCCGCCGGTGGTGTAAGAGGCTATGAGCTCCACACTGCACAACAACCAGGCCAGGGGTGGCACCAGCAACCAAATAACAATCATGGGCCTGTGCACGGCGCGCCAGGGAATAAGCAGATACCAGGCCGCGAGCAGCGGATAAAGCCCAGCGCGCTGAAAATCGTAGTTAGTCAGCAGGCCCAAGAAAACCGCTGTCGCCACCACCAGCAAGATAAGTCGCCGGGAGCTCATGCCATGGCTGCAATACTGCCAGGCCTGCAGTGGCAGCACGGCAATATACGAGAACACGGCGAACACCCAGTACTTGGTCAAGATCGCGGGGACCAGCAACAAGGGACTGGCGACAAGGCCCCAGACTTTTTTGTGCCCAACCGAAAACACCATCACTGCGAAAAAGACATAAATATAGAAGACGGAGGGCGCATCCACAGTGCCGCTGTGTGACTCGCTGATATGAAACCCCGACAGGGCCAGCAGCACACCAGCTGTCCAGGCCACCGCGGGTTGCGCAGGCATCAACAGGAGTGCAATAACGGCCAGTACAACACAGGTCAGCGCACCGGTGACAGCCGAGTAAATACGCGCCACGCGTATATGCGTCGGGCTGTGGCAATAGGCCTTGACCGCCCGGGCATCCCCTGCGATATCAGCAGGTGGCGCCGCACCGGCGGCCGCAGCCAGCGCAATCGTCTGCCTGCCGATGAACGCGGAGTAGTCGAAGCCTTCCAGCGCCGCTCGACAGGAACCACCTTCATCGAAATTGACCAGGGTAAAGCTGCCGGGAGAATCCCAGTTCCAGCCGAGGTGCTGAACGCTGTAGAGGCGCGGCACAAGCGCCAGTAGTAGCAGCAACGCAAGGTATAACAACAGGCGCCCGTCGAAGTGCGGGGATGAGGTGGCCTGGGCTTGAGTCAACGGCATGAACTTTCCTGGGATGTTCTGTTCCTATTGTACACGCCGTATAACCACCATCGGGCACACAAGGTCTGGTCCGCCCTTGTGTTGATTCAACAAAATGACTGTACAATCAAACACCAGCGCCACTGTGCCCCGACAGGGTTATCCCGGCCCGGCAGCGAATCAACCAAAAGGAGTTTGCAGTGATGGCGAGAAAAAGCGTTTGGATTCTGGTACTGGGCCTGTTTCTGGCGAGCGGCCTGCAGGCGGCTAATGATCCTGCCAACGCCATGGCATTGCACAGTGTGATCGATGCGCGCAGCGCCGAGGATAAAGCCCGGGACGGTGCCCGTCACCCGTACGAAACACTCACTTTTTTCCAGGTGGAACCGGGCATGACTGTTGCGGAGGCTCATCCGGGGGGCGGCTGGTATACCAACATCCTTGCTAATTATTTGGGCGGAGATGGCACTCTCTACGGCATTAATTACCCGGAACAGATGTGGGCGATGTTCCCGAATGTAACTCCGAAATGGATAGAGGAGCACAAGGCAGCGACGGCAAAATTTCCCGGCATGGTCAAAGGGTTTACCGATAACGGTATCGACGCGGCGGGTTTCACGTTCAACACTGTTCCACCTGAGCTCGCTGGCACGGTAGACCGGGTTCTGCTGATACGCGCACTCCACAACTTAAACCGCTTCGAGAGCCAGGCAGGTACCCGCAGCCAGGCACTCGTAGCAGTGCGCAGCCTGCTGAAGGACGATGGACTGGTAGGTGTAGTGCAGCACCGCGGAGCTGCTTCAGACGCTGAATCGGGTAGTGCCGGCAGTCGCGGTTATCTCGAAGAGGCAGATGTGATCATGTTTTTCGAGATGGCCGGCTTTGAACTGGTGGCAACCAGCGACATCAACGCCAATCCCAGCGACGTTGCCGGGCCAGACGACATCGTCTGGCGCCTGCCGCCTTCACTCAGCACCAGCAAGAACGACCCGGAGCTGCGAGCAAAAATGGAAGCCATCGGCGAGTCCGACCGCATGACACTACTGTTTCGCAAAGCACCTCAAGAGTAAGCTGCTGTCATGTCATGCGCGACTGTCCAAAGGCGCCGCGCCATGGCCGCATCGAACATGTGGTGGTCGCCACTGACGGTAACCGGGTTGCAGTCGTGAAAATACGCACCGTTCACACCAGCCAGTAACGGGCTGGTCGCAACGTAGACCTGGGTGGCGGCACCCTGTTCCGGTGTTTTTGCAAAAAGCGGCCCAATCAGATCAAAGCCCACCCGAATTATCGCCGGCGCGGTGCGGGCAATATCGGTGCTTACCAGGCCAGGGTGGAGCACGTTGGAGGTAACGCCGGTTCCCTCAAGGCGCTTGGCCAACTCAAGTGAAAACAACGCGTTGGCCAGCTTTGACCGGCCGTAAGCTTCCATCGAGTCAAATTCGCCCTCACCCCGCAGGTTGTCAAAATCGATACCCTCCTCCGGCGCGAACCGGTAACCGGAGCGGCTGCCCACATGCACTATCCTTCCCGTGCCGGCCGCTAACATCATCGGCAGCAGTTGATTGACCAGCACAAAGTGCCCGAGGTAATTGACGACAAAAATTTTCTCCACTCCGTTGACCAGTTCCAACTCCCCGAAGGAGTTGATCCCGGCGTTACAGATGAGCATATTCAGGGTCACCCCCATATTGCGCACTGTATCGGCGCAGGCCACTACCGAGTCAAAATCAGACAGCTCCAACACCACCGGGGTGGTTTTACCGGGTACCGAAGCACAGGCGGCGGCGGCTTTCTCCATCGTGCGGCCGGTGCCGATGACGTGGGCACCGCGCAGTGCCAGCACCCGCATGGTCTCCAGGCCCAAACCGGAGTTGCAACCGGTAACCAGCGCCGTTTGTCCGCCCAAATCAAGGCCCATCGTCACCTCCTCGGCAGTGGAGCCCTCCCCAAATGGGCCTGACGGAAACCGCGTATCGGCGCTGACTTTCAGAGCATCGCCGCCACAGCCCATAAAAAGAGGTGTGGCGGCAGTTGCCGCAGTGAGTCCCAGTAATTGTCGGCGGCTGATATTCATAAAAACACACTTTGGGTGAGCTATTGATAAGTTGCAGTGTAGTCTGACAAATACCTGACTGGGACCAATACAATAGATATAGCTTCAGGTTATGGGATGAAATAACAAAATATCATATTAGAATTTCTTGTGGATCTCATTGCGAACCCTATACTGAATTTGTGCCGGTCGCAGGCCCACCAACCATGGGATGGTGAGTTGTCAGAGCGTAACGCCGGTACTTTTAGGGGAGGCGCACAAACACTTGTCAGAGATGTTTGGGGCCAGGGGACGTGTTTCGGCAGCGGGCCGGGAAAATTCCTGGGCAGAATAGAAAAAGCTTTACCCCTTGAATACCGTCGGGTCTCTGGCCCGGCGGTTTTTTTATGTCTAATCCACTCCTGCTGGTTGTGATGTCGCCCAATGCTACACCCAAACCCAAAATTTGGGGTATGCTCATTGGACACGACAAGGAACCATCATGAGCACCCTCCAAACACTTCTGAAAGACATCGAGGCGTCGCCCCGCGGCCCTCAGATTGCCGCGATATTTGATTTCGACGGCACTATTATTGCTGGCTATTCCGCCACAGCCTTTATCCGGGAACAGGTTCGTCGCGGCGACATATCGCCGCGACAACTGGTCGATGTGGTGGGCGCCATGGCGAGCTTTGGCCTCGGCAGCCTCGGCTTCTCGGGTTTGATGGCCGTTAACGCGCAGTTTATGCGAGGTATAGAAGAAAGCATTTACACGGAGGTGGCGGAGCAACTCTACCTCAAGCAGATTGCGCGCCTCATCTACCCGGAATCTCGCGCTCTTGTGGACGCGCACATCGCCCGGGGCCATACAGTGGCCATTATCTCGTCGGCAACCCCGTACCAGGTGGCACCCGCGGCCGCCGACATGGGGATCAAGCATGTGCTTTGCAGCCATCTTGAGGTAAGCGATGGCAAATTCACCGGTGCCGCCGTAAAGCCGCTGTGTTTCGGCCAGGGCAAAGTGGATGCGGCCGAGGGGCTGGCGCAACAGACCGGCGCCGATCTCGACCAGAGCTTTTTCTACTCCGACAGCACTGACGATCTCCTGTTACTGGAGCGAATTGGCAAGGCCAGAGCGCTTAACCCAAGCGGCAAACTGGCAACCATCGCGCACGACCGGGGATGGCCTGCCGCCTACTTCGGCAGCCGTGGCCGTCCCACCATAGGGCAGTATATTCGCTCAGTGGCCGCTACTAGCAGCCTGGTAACGTCCTTCGTGGCAGGCCTGCCCGTCTATGCCCTGACCGGCTCACGCCGCGAGTCGCAAAATTTCTCCGTCTCCCTGTTTGCCGACACCGCCAGCGCCTTGATAGGTATGAAACTCAACGTGACCGGTGAAAAATACTTGTGGTCACATCGTCCTGCGGTTTTTATTTTCAATCACCAGAGCAAAGCCGACGTGATGATTATCGCCAAATTGCTGCGCCGTGATATCGCGGGCATTGGCAAACAGGAGATCAAGACAGAAACACCCATACTGGGCAAAGTGCTGGAGTACGGCGGCACCATCTTTATCGACAGGGCCAATGCCAGGAGTGCCATCGATGCGATGCTGCCCCTTGTTGAAGCCATGAAAAATGAAGGCAAGTCTGTGGTGCTTGCACCCGAGGGCACCCGCACAGTATCGCCCAGACTGGCGCCCTTCAAAAAAGGCGCGTTCCATCTCGCCATGCAGGCCGGAGTACCGATTATTCCCATCGTCATCCGCAATGCCGGTGATGTCGCACCCAAGGGAGATTTCGTCTTCCGTCCCGCGACGGTGGACGTTCAGGTGCTGCCGCCGGTCGACACTACAGGCTGGAAAGTATCCGGCCTGAGAAACCACGTGCGAGAGGTGCGCAATATGTTTGCACGCGCACTCGGTCAGCCAGAAGAGAGAGCACCCGGCGACACTGTTGCGGAGGAGAAACCGGCGGCCAAACTGAAAACAGCACCGAAACGCAAAA
>TARA_R110001599_G_scaffold38536_11_pt1 | contig 11886 bp, 13 predicted proteins | sample TARA_R110001599 | Tara Oceans TARA_R110001599 (sample SAMEA4398360) | marine metagenome | biome: Polar Biome; feature: [MES] marine water layer (ENVO:01000295) within the mesopelagic zone...; material: water (ENVO:00002006), including particulate matter (ENVO:01000060) such... | reverse complement strand
GAGCCGGTAGAGCTCGCCCAGCCCGAGACGGGACAGGCGGGAGGCGCAGTAGTTCGAGAGGTCGAACTGGAAGTGCCCCTCGCGATTGCCGGCACTGAAGAAGGCGGCGTTGTTCTTGTCCTGCTCGAGGAACGGCTGCGGGAATTCCGGACCGACCTCGTAGGAGGCCTGGCCGATGCAGGGACCGACGGCGACCTGGATGTTGTCCGCACGGGCGCCGAGTTCGATCATCGCGTCGACCGTTGCTTCCATGACGCCGTTCAGCGCGCCGCGCCAGCCTGCGTGGCAGGCGCCGATGATGCCATCTCCCGGGTCGGAGAACAGGATCGGTGTGCAATCCGCCGAGAGGACGCCGAGGGCGATGTTCTTGCGTGCCGTCACCATGCCGTCGGCGCGCGGGGGCTCGTCTGGCCGCTCGTCGCTGTCGATGACATGGACGATTGCGGAATGGATCTGGTTGCAGGTGAAGAGCGCCCCGGCATCGCAATCGAGTGCGGCCATGGTTCGTGCCCGGTTGGCGACGACGGCTTTTCGCGTGTCCCCGGATCCGAGCCCGCAATTGAGCGAGCGATAGATGCCCTGACTGACCCCGCCGCGCCTTGTATAGAAAGCGTGGCGGATCTTGTCCGTATTCATCTCGTCAAGTTGGATCACCCTGAAAAGGCTCCCGTTTCACGCATCGACCTGTTCCGTGGCGGGCCGAAACCGGGAAGCGCATCCACTCCCGGCGCGGCAATCGCCACAGCCTTGAACAGCGTGCCCATTTCGGTGGGTTCGATCAAGCGCCGCGCGCCGCTACGGATTGTCGCCGCCTGGGCGGGGGAGGCTTTTCCGACAAGGGCCTGGACCCGGGGTTCGATGCCAAGCGCGGTGAGGAATTGCCCCTGTGTCACGGTGCCGAAGCAGGTGCAGCCGCCGGACGCGGCGCTTTCCAGCAAGGCATCGAAATCGACATGGGCGGTCAGATCCGCGGTCCCGGGCTTCTCCAGCACGTCCACATATTGATGGCCGCGCAGTGCCTGGAAGGTGTCGCCGAAAGCGCTTTTGCCGTGGCCGTAATCAAGGAACAGTCCGGCGCCGCCACAATGGGCAATGTGCCGTGCGATCTGTTCGGCGACCGTGCGGCCGTCCTCGCAGATCTCGAATATGTCACCCTCTGCGGGTATCAGGGCGGAAGGCGCCAGCCTGACCAGGTCGGCCGGTGCCGGCATCTCCGACCAGCCAAGGGCGTCATTTCCGGCATCCTGGACGATGCAGCGCTCCCGCCACATGCCATCGCGATGGATTAGTTGCCGGATCGGCAGGGCGTCGAAAAATTCGTTGCCGAGAATGAGGGAGGGGGCGTTCGGGAGTGTTTCCACCGTGTCATGCCAGGTGACATCCGTGCCGGACAATGTCTCGCGCTGGAGGGCGCGGAGCCGGGGGCTGGCTTCGACGAGATGGACCTCAATGGCATCGCGGAAGCCCGGCACGATGCGGGCGGCGCGCAGTGCGTCGGCCATCAATGTGCCGCGGCCGGGGCCGCATTCGACCAACGCGATCTTCGTCGGGCTGCCGGTCTGCTGCCAGACAGCGGCGCACCAGAGGCCGATCAACTCGCCGAAGGTCTGGCTGATCTCCGGCGCGGTGATGAAGTCGCCCGCCACGCCGAACGGCTCACGCGTCGTGTAATAGCCGTGCTCCGGATGCAGCAGGGCTTCCCGCATATAGCGCGCCACGGTGAGCGGACCGTCCGTCTCGATCAGGGCCTTCAGATGTGCCGATAGCGGGCTTGCCGTCATGAATTATCCGGGAGCGGAGGACGGCGGAGAGCCCAGATCATCACCCCGGTCCCGACCAGGATCATCGGCAGCGAAAGAAGCTGTCCCATGGTCGCGCCCGCGAACAGGAAGCCGAGTTGCGCATCGGGTTCCCGGAAGAACTCGACGATGAAGCGGGCGATACCGTATCCGGCAAAGAACAGGCCACCGATTGCACCGGGATAGCGCCTGATATCGATACGGGCGATCAGCAGGGCAATAAGGATGAACAGCACAAGGCCTTCCAGCGCGGCTTCATAAAGCTGGCTTGGGTGTCTCGGCATCGGGCCGCCATTCGGAAACACCATCGACCAGGGAACATCGGTGGCGCGGCCATAGAGCTCGCCATTGATGAAGTTCGCGATGCGTCCGAAGAACAGCCCGATCGGCGCCGCCGCCGCCACGATATCGCCAACCAGGAGCGGATTGATGCCGCGCCGCCGGGCGAAGAGGAACAACCCGGCGAGCGTACCGAGCATGCCGCCATGGAAGGCCATGCCGCCATGCCAGACCATCAGGATCTGTGCCGGGTTTTCGAGATAGTAGGGGAGATTGTAGAACAGCACGTAGCCGATGCGGCCGCCGAGCACCACGCCAAGCGTGGCATAGATCAGCAGATCATCCAGCGAGGACGGGTCCATGAAATGCGGTGTGCGGCGGCACAGATGCACACAATAGCGCCAGCCGAGGATCAGCCCGGCGATGTAGGCGAGTGCGTACCAGCGGACGGCGAACGGTCCGACGGAGAAGATCACCGGATCGATATTCGGGAAAGGCAGGCCTGCCTGCTCCATAAGGGTCGCTCCCGCGTTCAGCGATAAGGGTCTTCGGTGTCGAGATAGTCCTGGACGTAGCGCCGCACGCCTTCTTCAAGCGGGGTGAATTGACCCGGATACCCGGCATCCCGCAGCTTCTCCATGCGCGCTTCGGTGAAGTACTGGTAGCGGTCCCGGATCTCCACCGGCGTATCGACGAAATCGATTCGCGGGTCCTTCTCAAGCGCGACATACACCGCGCGGGCGAGATCGGCGAAGGAGCGGGCCTGGCCGGTGCCGAGATTGAACAGGCCGGAGACGTCCGGCGTATCGTGCAGCCAGATCATCACCTCGACGCAATCGCCAACCCAGACGAAATCGCGAAGCTGGCCGCCATCCTCGTAATCGGGGTTGTGGGAGCGGAACAGCGTCGCCGGCAGGTTGGCTGCGGCGCGCGGATATATCTGTGCCACCACGCTCTGCTGGTTGCCCTTATGGGATTCGTTCGGGCCGTAGACATTGAAGAACTTGAGTCCGGCCCATTGTTTCGGCGTCTTGCGCCCCTCGGCAACCAGGCGGGCGATTCGGCGGTCGAACAGATGCTTGCTCCAGCCATAGGGATTGAGCGGCTGCAGTCCGGCGAGGCCGTCGATGCTGGCGTCGTCCTCGAAACCCTCGCTGCCGTCGCCATAGGTGGCGGCGGACGAGGCGTAGATCAGTCTTGCGTCATTCTCGGCGCACCATGTCCACAGATCGACGGAGGTGCGGAAATTCTGTTTAACGATGAAATCGGCATCGCGTTCGGTGGTGGAGGAACTGGCACCAAGATGAAACACGGTCTCGACCACGTTCTTGTGCCTGTCGAGAAAGTCGAACAGATCCTCGGGCGGGATGATGTCGGCCAACTCGCGCTTTGCGATGTTGCGCCACTTCTCTCCGGCGCCGAGCGTGTCGCAGACCACGATGTCCCGCGCCAGATCCTCGCGCTCGCTGAGGGCGGCGACCAGGTTGGATCCGATAAATCCGGCGCCGCCTGTAACGACAATCATGCTCGTTCCTCCGATCCTAACTCTATATGGATGTTTCTCGCCCGACGCGGATTGCTTTCGCAAGCTCGAAAGTAGTAGGTCTGGGAACGGACGCTGCTTGTGCCCCGAGGATTTGCCCAATATCCGGCAGCCGGGCCAGACCAGGAGGAGCCGCCGATGCAGACGAATAACAGATTTTTCGATGACATCGCCAAGATGGCGAACGGCGCCATGTCCGCCGCCGCCGGTGTCCGCGAGGAGATGGAGCAGCTGATTCGTCAGCAGTTCGAGCGCTATCTCGGTGAGCACGATCTTGTGACATACGAGGAATTCGCGGCCGTGCGCGAACAGGCGAGCAAGGCGCGCTCCGAGCAGGAAGCGCTTGCGGAACGTGTTGCAATGCTTGAAAAGGAGCTCGCAAGCCTCAAGGAGGCCAAGGCGAAGACCACACGCCGGGCGCCAAAGCAGGCAAAAACAACGACTTCCGCCAAATCCGCTGCGCCGGATGCGGCACAGAATAAATAAGCCGCTGTTTTGTAAAGAAAACTAAATAGACCAATATTTCGGACGCGACCCACGAAATATAGGTTGATCGCGGGTTTCGCATTTGAGAGGCTACTTCTCGTGGTACTTGGCGATTGGTATCACGCTAGATCTAGTCGGGCTGTTAATCGCGGTCTGACGGACCAAGCTTCCCTGTCTACGATCGTCCCGGAGCGCCGGACAGCGCACCTCTCAGAGGGGGTTTGATAGTATGTCTCTGACTTACGTCGAAACGGTTGAAGTTCCCCGTAATCCGTTAGACCTGATGGAGGAAATTGTCGGAGCCAATGATTGGGCTCACGAGCGTGCGAGCACAGATGAGCTTGCCGTCGAAATCCAAGGCCGCTGGGCTGACTACCGGCTCTTTTTCCTCTGGCAGGAGGATATGGGAGCGCTTCACTTCTCGTGCATTTTCGAAAGCCGGGTTCCGGTCGAGAAACGGCGCGAGGTCCATTCCCTGCTTGCAATGATCAACGAGAAACTCTGGCTCGGTCATTTCGACCTCTCCACCGAAGACGGAACACCGATGTTTCGTCAGACCTGTCTGCTGCGTGGCGCGCATTCCGCGAGCGTCGAGCAGCTCGAGGATCTGGTGGATGTCGCCCTGACCGAATGCGAGCGCTTCTTCCCTGCGTTCCAGTTCGTCATCTGGGGCGGAAAATCGGCGGAAGAGGCGATGCAAGCCTCCCTGCTGGATGTTGTCGGAGAAGCTTGACCTTCCAATGAACAAATCTCTCCTGCTGCTTGGATGCGGCAAAATGGGCGGCGCCCTTCTTCAAGGCTGGCTTGAAAAAGGCTACGCCGCTCATGGCATCTGCGTGATCGAACATTCTGAAGCCGCGACGGCTCAGTTTGATGGCATCGACGGTGTGACTATTGTCCGGGATATCTCGGACGTTCCGGAGGATTTCCATCCGGGAATGGTCATGCTGGCGCTCAAGCCGCAAATGATGGATGCGGCGGCACCGCTGGCCCGCTATGCCGGTCCGGAAACGGCTTTCCTGTCGATCGCGGCGGGCAAGACCATCCAGTATTTCGAAAGCCTGCTCGGCTCCGATGCGGCGATTATCCGCTCCATGCCGAATACCCCGGCCGCGGTCGGGCGCGGGATCACGGCCTATGTCGGCAACAAGGCCGCCAGTCAGGCGCAGATGAATCTGGCTGGTGACCTGTTGTCCGCTGTCGGCGAAGCGCTGGAGGTCCCGGAAGAGGGGATGCTCGACGCGGTGACAGCGGTTTCCGGCAGTGGCCCCGCCTACGTCTTTTATGTCATCGAGGTGATGGCGGCGGCTGGCGAGAAGCTTGGCCTGCCGGCCGATCTCGCCATGCGCCTTGCATCGGCCACGGTGTCCGGCGCGGGGGAGCTTGCACGGCAATCCTCCGAGCCGGCGGCGCAGCTCCGGCAGAACGTCACCAGTCCCGGCGGGACCACAGCCGAAGCACTCAAGGTGCTGATGGCGGATGACGGTATTGGTCCGGTTTTCGAAAAAGCGCTGAAAGCGGCGGCGGACCGGTCGCGGGAGCTTGCCGGGTAGGCTGTTCCCTTGCTCCCCGTTCTTGAAGACCCATATCGTGGAGGCACACACGATATGGATGAGCCATGGCACCGGCGGACAGCGAGACGATCCTCGATAAAGTCCTGGAGATAGCAGGCGATAAAGGCTGGACCGGCTTGACCATGGAGATGGTTGCCGAGGGCGCCGGAGTGCCGCTTGCCGACCTGACCCGGGCCTACCCCCGTAAATCCGCCATATTGAACGCCTTGGCGGACCGGTTTGAGCAACTTGCCGAAGTGGCCACGGATCCGGAGGCTTGCGACCCGTCCCTGCCTGTGCCGGAGCGACTCTTTGACGCAATCATGACGCGCTTCGAGCTGATGCAGGAGCATCGCGACGGCTATGTCGCGATCATCGGCGCGGCGCGGCGGGATCCCTGCATGGCCTTGACCGGAGCAACCCGACTACAGCCCGCAATGGGAATAATCCTGCGCCAGACCGGTCTTGAAGGCAGGGGCCTCTCCGGGTTTCTGCGCCGCAAGGTGTTGAGCGCGCTCTATCTTTCGGTTCTTCAGGTGTGGCTGAAGGATGAGAGCGAGGATCTTGGCCCGACCATGGCGGCACTGGACAAACGGTTGAGGCAGCTTGATGAGATTGTGATGGCTACGCCTTTCAGGAGAAAAACGCGGCAGGAGGAAAATTCGAAAGCCGGTGCGTGAGTGTTTTGTTGCAGTGCAGCATAAGGCTTGACATTTTCCTCAAATACCCCGATATCAATGGTGATGATGCGTTGCAACATAACGCTGCACCGCAGGAAACAACCAGCGTATTCCGGCCTGAACGGTTCGCGTAATACGTGGTCAAAAAATTACGGAGACGTTCAATGGCCAAGCAGGAAAACCCCTTCATCAATCTCGATTTCCAGAAAATGATGACGGATTTCAAAATGCCGGGCATCGATGCAGACGCGCTGATGAATGCGCAGCAGAAGAATATTGAAGCAATCGCCAGCGCCAACCAGCTGGCCGTGGAAGGTATGCAGGCTATTGGCAAACGTCAGGCCGAACTCTTCCAGCAGGCTGTCGAGGAGTCCCAGAAGACCCTCGGTGAGCTGATGACGCAGGGTGCGCCGGAAGACCGGATTGCCAAGCAGGCCGAGACCGTGAAGACCACGATCGAGCGCACGGTGACGAACCTCCGTGAGATTTCCGAGATGCTCGCGAAATCGAACCAGGAAGCTTTCGAAGTGATCAACAAGCGGATCACCGAAAGCCTGGAAGAAGTTCAGTCCCTCGCCGGCAAGAAATAAGCTTTCCCCCGAGAGAGTGCGAAGAGCCGTCGGAGCCACTGGTTCCGGCGGCTTTTTGTTTTTCGGGCCGGGTAAAACCCACTTCACGGCACATGGATGAACGCATAAGGTCCGCTTCCGAACAGGGAGCTACTTATGACCATCGAATTTTCCGATTTTCAAAAAGTTGAAATCCGCGTCGGCACGGTGACCGATGCCCAGCCCTATCCCGAGGCGCGCAAGCCGGCGATCAAACTCTGGATCGATTTCGGGCCGGAGATTGGCGAACGGAAGACATCAGCGCAGATCACCAAGCATTACACGCCGGAAGGCATGAAGGGCAAACAGGTGGCTGCTGTCGTGAACTTTCCGCCGAAACAGATCGGCAAGTTCATGAGCGAATGTCTGGTCGTCGGGTTTCCGGACGAGGATGGCGAAGTTGTGCTGCTCAGCCCGACGCTGCCTGTCCCGAACGGCGGCCGTCTCTATTAGACCGGCATTCTGATCCGGACACGCAGACCGCCGAGCGGCGATTCTTCCAGGCCGATTTCGCCGCCATGGCTGTGCACGATATCCCGGGCAATGGTCAGGCCCAGACCGGTGCCGCCCGTTTCGGGATTGCGTGAGGGGTCGCCGCGATAGAAGGGTTTGAAGACGCGCCCGCGTTCGGCTTCCGGAATGCCTGGCCCGTCGTCATCGACGAAAATCTCATAGGCGACGTCGGATGCATCGAGGGTGATGCGGACGGTCTTCGCGTACCGGCGCGCGTTGGAGACCAGATTGGTGAGCGCCCGCTTCAGGGATTGCGGCTTCATCTCGACCGGTGGCAGCTTCTTCCCGATCATCTCCAGCTCAAGCGTCATGCCGCCGCGCCGTTCTCCGATGGCGAAGTCGGCAACCAGGGCTTTGACGTCCGTTGTTACCGCTGCCTCCGTGCCCTCTCCACGGGCAAAGGCGAGATAGCCCTCGACCATTCTCTCCATGTCCTGCACGTCGGCCTGGAGCTCCTGGACGGCCTTGTCTTCGCCGAGCATGGCGAGTTGCAGCTTCATCCGGGTGAGCGGTGTGCGCAGATCGTGCGAGACACCGCTCAGCATATCGGTGCGCTGTTTGATCTGGCGCCGGATCCGGGCCCGCATCTGCTGGAAGGCTTCAGCGGCCTGCCGGACTTCGTGTGCGCCTTCCGGTTTGAAGTTTGTGACCTCGCGTCCGAGCCCGAAGGCCCGGGCGGCGATGGCGAGCCTTCGGATCGGCCGGATCTGGTTGCGCATGAAGATCAGAGCGATGGCGAACAGGATCAGGGCACTGCCCAGCATCCACATGACGAAGATGTAGGTGGTCGAGGTGTAGAGACGTTTTTCATGCGCGAGCACTTCGAGAACGCCATCCGAAATCTGCACGGTGATGGCGATCTGCCTGTCGCCCGCTTCGGTGTCGATCATGAAGGGGCGGCGCACCTGCTCGGTCATGGCATGGCGCATCTGCCGCAATGTGGGGTCAAAAATGGTTACGGTGCCGCGGTTTTCCAGAATGGCGCCCGACCGGTAGGTGACGATCAGGCCAAGGTGATTGCGGGAAAGCCGGTCGATCCGGGCCAGAGAGGCTGGGCTGGAATCCGCTTCGATTTCCGTGACGATCAGGGCGATGTCCCCGGCAAGCGAGGTTGCAAGCCGCCGCACCATCGTGTCCCAGTGCCGGTCATAGAAAACAAAGGTCGAGATCGCCTGCATCAGGATCAGCGGTGTCAGGAAAATCGCCAGCGCCCGTCCGAACAGGGTCTTCGGCATGCGGCGCTTCAGCCAGGACCGGCGTTTGGTCTGTGGAGCGTTTTCGGCAAGGGTTGCCATCAATCGGATGCCGTTCTCTGTGTTGGCGTTCAGGCCCGCTATATGGGGGATATGGTAGGATAAATCGGCTCGTACCGATAGCGGTGCGCGTCAGGGGAGTGGCTCAGTCGTCGCTGGTATTTGCTTTCAGAACATAGCCCTTGCCGCGCACGGTTTGCAGGAAGCGCGGGAATTTCGGGTCTTTCTCGATTTTCCGGCGCAGCCGGTTGATCTGTACGTCGACGGTGCGCTCGTGCCCGTTCACCGCGTTGCGGGCGACCAGGTCTTCCCGGCTCAGCGTGCGGCCCGGCGTTTGGGCAAAGCAGCCAAGGAGCACGGCTTCCGACTCGGTCAGGTGCACCACGCGATCCTCCTTGCTCAACTCGGCCGCTGTCCTGTCATAGACATAAGGGCCGAAGGTGACGCGTGACGGTTTGTCCGACATAACCGGAGCTGTGCGGGTGCGGCGCAGGATCGTACGGATGCGCAATAAAAGTTCGCGTGGCTCGAACGGCTTCGTCAGATAGTCGTCTGCCCCGGTCTCCAACCCCTCTATGCGGTTCTCCATCTCGCCCATGGCGGTGAGCAGCAGGATCGGCAGGTCACGGGTCTGGCGCATGGAGCGGGTCAGCTCGAAGCCGGTTTCTCCGGGCATCATGACATCCAGGACGATCAGATCGTAATCGATCGCCGCCAGCTTGCGCCGGGCATCGGCGGCATCGCCCGCAGCGGTTATGCGGAATCCGTTCTCGCTGAGGAAGCGGGTCAGCAGATCGCGCAGCCGGCTGTCATCATCGACGACAAGAATATGGGGCTGATCATCGCCGTCCATCCGGATGCTCATCCCTTGCTGCGGCGTTGCGCCGGCATGGCGGGGGTGACGATCTCGAAGCGCTCCTGGTCGCCGGGATCGATGATGCCGCGCATGACCTCGCGGAAGCCCTGAACGGCTTCCGCCCCCGCGGCACGATAGGCGCGGGCGATCCGCTTGCGCTGGTTCTCGGTCAGCCGGTGCTCAAGATGGACGCCTTTTTCGGTCAGGGTCAGCAGCTTCTTGCGCCGGTCTCCCTGATCCGTCGTCTGGTCGATATAGCCCTCATTGACGAGCTGGCTGAGAACCCGGGAAAGGCTCTGTTTTGTGATCTTCAGGATCTTCAGCAGGTCGGTAACGGTGATTCTGGGGTTACGTCCGACGAAGTAGATGACCCGGTGATGGGCCCGTCCGAGATCGATCTCCGCAAGAATGGCGTCCGGCTCACCCGTGAAGTCCCGATAGGCAAAGAACAGCATTTCGATGCCTTGCCTGAGTTCCTCCTCCCGCAGGAAAAGCGGATTGGCCATGCTTTTTACGTCAACCATGTTGACTTAATTCCTTTTGAATGTTAGCTCTTGGCCCTACTTTGGGTAACAATCTAACCAAAGCGCCCGTCAACATGAACATTTCGAACGGGTTAGGCTTTGGAGCTTGCTGGGATGAAACCTCATGAGCCTGCTTCCTTTCGATGATCGCGACGGTGCCATCTGGATGGATGGTACCTTGTTGGACTGGCGTGACGCCAAATTGCATGTACTTAGCCACGGACTGCATTATGCCAGTTCGGTGTTCGAGGGCGAACGGGTTTATAGCGGACAGATCTTCAAGTCCCGCGAGCATACCGAACGCCTGCACCGTTCCGCCGGAATTCTCGGCTTCAAGATCCCTTACGATGTAGATGCCATCGAGGCCGCCAAGCAGGCTGTCATTGATAGCATGGGGATCGTTGATGGCTATGTCCGCCCGGTTGCCTGGCGCGGCAGTGAAATGATGGGCGTGTCCGCCCAGCAGAACACCATCCACCTGGCCGTTGCCGCCTGGGTCTGGCCGTCCTATTTCGATCCGGAAGCGAAGATGAAGGGGATCAATCTGGATATCGCCAAGTGGCGCCGTCCGGCTCCCGACACCGCGCCGACGAACAGCAAGGCCGCCGGTCTCTACATGATCGCCACCATGTCCAAGCATGATGCCGAAGCACGCGGTTTCCACGATGCGCTGATGCTGGATTATCGCGGCTATGTCGCGGAGGCCACGGGCGCCAACATCTTCTTCCTGATGGATGACGGCCGTTTGCACACGCCGAGCCCGGACTGCTTCCTCGACGGCATCACCCGCCGTACGGTGAAGCAGCTCGCCATCGATCTCGGCTACGAGATTGTCGAGCGGCATATCCGGCCGGAAGAGATGACGCGGGCGACCGAATGCTTCCTGACCGGCACGGCCGCGGAAGTCACCCCGGTTGGTTCCATCGGCACCTACAAGTTCACGCCGGGCGAAGTCACCCGCAAGCTGGTCGATGCCTATGACGCGGCAGTGCGCGCCCACGCGACGAGCGTGCAGGTCGCGGCCGAGTAAGAAACGGGTCCACGAGCGCCGGGAGAACGATCCCGTTCCCTGCTGGCACTGGACAGTACTTTGATAAACGGGGGAAGCTGACATATGACAGCTTCCCCCGTTTGCACATTCGACGGCACCCACTGGGTTCCGGGACCGCTCGCCAAGGGACCTTTCCCGGGGCTGCATGGTGGCGTCGTCGGCGGATTGCTCGCCGCCGAAATGGAAAAAACGTCCCATGAAAATGGTGGCGGGATGGGATTGCAGATGTCCCTGTCCCTGCTGCGCCCGACACCGATGGAGCCGGTCGCGATCTCCGTCCGGACCCTACGACAGGGCCGCCGCTCCCTTCAGCTCTCCTCGGAACTCGTTGCCGATGGCAAGACCTGCGCCGTGGCGAGCGCCCTGTTTCTGACCCCGGAAATGTTGCCTTTTGTTGAGGAAGAGCCAGCCGAACGGGTTCCGGTTTCCGGCAAGGGTTTCCATGTCGGCCGGAGGATGGGGCAGCCCTGGTTCGCCGATGCCTGCGAGATGCGCCGGGAAGAGGGTGGCCGGATCTGGATGCGGCACATCAACCCGGTGGTGGACGGCATGGGGCCGTTGACCCGCGTTCTGTCATTGGCGGACTGGGCGACAGGCCTTTCCCGCCCTGACTGGGTGGATGGAGAAAAGGTGGTCTTTCCGAATCCGGAGATCAGCATTCACCTGCACCGCCCACCTGCAGGCGCCTGGCTGGGAGTGGACTCGCAACCGTTCTGGAATGCCAGCGGCCTCGGTATCACC
>TARA_R110001599_G_scaffold21320_2_pt1 | contig 11890 bp, 1 predicted proteins | sample TARA_R110001599 | Tara Oceans TARA_R110001599 (sample SAMEA4398360) | marine metagenome | biome: Polar Biome; feature: [MES] marine water layer (ENVO:01000295) within the mesopelagic zone...; material: water (ENVO:00002006), including particulate matter (ENVO:01000060) such as...... | reverse complement strand
AGTCACCAGCACCATCTAAACCTCCACCAGTTGTTAACGTTGGGTTTACTGCGGCAGAGTCTATACCTATACCGCTAACGGTTGAAACATTATTAATAACACCCTCTCTATCAGCCACAGCTATCGTTGCGTGAGCACTAGTAGCTTCGGTAGTTGTTGTTGTTGGAGCAGTTAAAGCTATAGCTAAATCTGTAAACTTAACCTCCCAATCATGAACTCTTAATATTTCACTTTCTCCATACCCACCAATTTTCAGAGTATCTCCACCTAAAGCTAAAACTTGTTGTTTGTCAAAGGTAATTTGCCCTGCTTGAACAGTGACTAAACCTTTTGCTACTGTTGGTTTTTCACCCAAAGTACTTACAGCTGGTTGATCGTGTTGTATTATTGTTTCCTCGTCAACAGTATCACCAAATATTGTTATTGTGTCTTGATACGTACCAATTGAAGTTTCACTTGTAACATTAGTATCTGGCACGATTATCATGCCTTCTTGAATTACATTAGCAAAATTATTAACAGTCCAACTAAAATTCATTTGATTGCTAAAACTTAAAGTTAATCCATCTGCTATAGCTACAGCTTCCGACAATGTAAAAGCGTATGTAGAGTCAAGAGAAACAACTGTTGCTGTGGTTGCACTAAGAGCTGCGTTTCCAGTAACTCTATCTCCTACTTTCATTTTACTAGCCACAGCAGTATCCATAGTCACAGTGGTCCCACTGGTAACAGCTCCGTTTACAGTATCTGTATTACTAACAGCTGGGTATATGTCTTCCCCTGGTAGATTTACTGGAGTAGCACCTATTACAGGCTCTACAAAGGCTAAAACGTCACTTTCCACTGGTTGCTTTAACACCCTATAAGCGGCTGTCGCGGCTGCTGTAGCTGTAAAAGAAAAAGGTGTTTTGGCTTTAGATTGACCCCTACCGGTAGATATAGTGTCGGTGGTGATAGTACCAGACACAGTTGCGTTAGGTGAAAAACCATGTAGTGTTAATGTTAAAGCAGCATATTGATATATAACCTTTTGCATTAATAGAGAATTAGAACCAATAGATCCATTAATATCTAAAGTATTATCACCAAACCTTGCTTCGCTATATTTAGCATGCTTTGTCCCAGGTTTTGCGTATAAGTAAATATCGTATTGATCGTCACCACCTGTAACAGCTGGGAAAGTAATACTACCACTATATTTACCACCAGTTACCGTTCCTTCTAAAGAGTCCTCAGTTGTTTGGAAAAGATTTGTTACAAAATTGTAGTATTTACCAGTGTCTTTATCTTTAACTTCTAGTTTAAATTTAACCTCTCCGTCTCCTTCTCCAGTTATGGTGAAAGTTCTACTTTCTCCTTCGGCTGGTATATCTGACAAGTCTAAATCAAGAGTTTTTATTATAGGTGGCTTACAACAGTCGCACATCCAGTCATAACATCCTGGAGGTGGTGGGCCGTATAACCCTCCTGGTATCAAAGCGTTTTCTTCACACCAATCACAGCATGTTTGAACTAGTCCTGGAGTGTTTGTCCAAAGATCGTCACACGGATCTACCGGTGGTGGATATACACACGAGCCGTCGTCAGGTGTTGCTAATGGATCGTAGTTTGTCGCTAATGGATCTGTACATCCAGCACCAGCGCATACTGCACAGTTACAAGCAGGATCATATACAAGAGAAGTGTAACAACAAGTACCATCATCAACATTTGCGCCAGGATAGTAATTAAGCGCAACCGGGTCTGTGCAACCGTAAACTGTTGCGATACAACTACCATCGTCTATCGTGGCTGTTGGGTCGTAGTTTTGTGCTGTTGGATCAGTGCATCCTATACCCGTGCAAGAGCCGTCATCCACACAAGCTAATGGGTCATAGTTAGGTGCTAGAGGATTCATACAACCAGCTACATAGCAGCAAACTGGAGGACCGTTAGACCCGAAAATCACGGTTGCTAATGGGTTGTAGTTAACTGCTGTAGGATCAGTACAACCAGGTATATTATAAGTACAAGAACCATCATCTATTGTGGCTGTTGGATCATAGTTGTTTGCATTTGGGTCCTTACAACCGTATATGTATACCCCCGTCAAGCATGTCGTGCAATTAGGATGTATTGCATTTAAACTACTGATCTGACCCGCGGGCCAAACCCCCATCCTAGGAATATTTGGATTGTTGTAGGGTAGGCCACCGAACACCATATAAGGAAGTGATCCTACGTATTCCAAACACGCGGTAACTCCACGCCACACGCTCTGTAATTCAATCCTTTCTCCTATATTAGGTGCGCCATATAAATTATAAAAAGCTGTACTTGCTGCTGCCGCCGCACTTGGGTCATTGAGCCATGGGTTATAACTCCACCAAGAATAATCCCAAGCTGTTGATGGATAACTACCATCATAATGTACGCAATTAGTATGCACTTGGGCTTGAGTTCCATTCAACCCACATTGAGTGTAATAATGAAAAGCGTTTGTACTTCCCTCTGGAAGTGCACTACTTATTGGAGGTGTACCAAGTAACCTAGCACGTCCAGCTCTTTGAGCGGCCCCTGGGTCTATTGATAGAGTTTTTGGAACAAATATCCCTGCACTTGTCATTTCACTATCAGCCATTAAGCTTCCGTCTGGCATATAGTGATATCCAGGGGGAGCGGTTTTACCTTGAGCATTTGTTTTGCTTTGCGAGTTTCCTGGAATATTTTTATCGTGATATGACATTTATTTATTTTATTTATTTACTACTTTCTACAACATCCGATCCAACACTAAATAACTCTATTTTATCCGTAGAATTATTAACAAAATTTATACTAGCGTAATAACCTAACAAACTAGAGGTATTTATTCTTTTGTCTTTTGCAAACGAGATAAAATCACCTTGAGCTGGGGCAGATGTTAATGTGTTATCAAATTGTACAGTTATATTAACCGTCCCATCTGCAAGCGTGGTTATATCTATTATTGGTCCTAACATGATAGTGTTTAATAATGCAGATTGATTAAAACCACCTTGAGAACTGCCATTAGTAGTGTAATAAATTATATCTCCTACTTGCGCGGATATATTTATGTTTGGAAAGTTTAATATTGTATTTTGTATAGGCATATCTTATTAATGTTTTATTAAAGTGGAGCGCTGGGGCAATTAGTAGCACAATCATTTTGTGCCGTGGATCCTGTGTATGTACCACATCCAACATAAGTGGTTGTATTTGGAATAAATCCACATTGAGTTGGTTGATAACAACCAACACCACTTTCACAATTATATCCCATACCAGAAATTTGTTGATCTGGGCACGTGCAGCAACTTTGGTAACAACTACCATCATCACAAGTAGCTGATGAATCATAATTACATGCTGAAGGATCCATACAACCTGTAGGCCCACCACAATTGTCAAATTCGCAATCTACGCTATACTGCCAAGCTGTTCCTCTACATGTTCCATTCACTGTGCACACGTTGAGTCCATAGCAACCGCTAGCTGGAGCTGATCCACCACAAGTCCAATTGTCTTCATGGTAATACCACGTAGTTGGCGAAGTACATGAACCATCGTTACAATCAGCACTTTGACTATAGTTACAAGCTGCTTGAGTCGTACAACCAGGAGTTCCACCACACGGGTTATTTGTAGCGTCTGTCGGCCAATTTGCATTACTTGGATAAGTATAATCCCCACTAGTATTACAATATCCAGCGTGAGTACATCCTGTTATAATATTCTTACTCTCAGATATTTCAATCACGTGGAAATCAGGGCAACTATTATTACTCGCGCAAGCACCATCGTCATTTAAAGGTATAGGATTACCATTCCAAACAAAATCAGTAAATCCAAATTTAGCATTTTGGTAAATCTTTCCACTATAACCGTAAGGGTAAGTATCCCAATCAAGAACTCCGGAAGATTCATCAACGCTTGTGGTTAAGAAAAATTTCACCAATTTAACCGTGTCGCCATAATTCCAATTACTCCCACTAGACCAAGTTGCTCCATTGTCATTACTATATTCCCAACTCAGAACAGGTGAAGTCGTAGAAAAACCGTAATATGTTGTTATGTCACCCGCAACCCCATTTGGCCATTCCGAAGTGTAACCAGGCATATTCCAAGAGAATTTAGTTTCTCTACTACTAGTCTGAGTGGGAGAGTACACGCCTCCAGCATTATATCCTGGGAATCGTATTGGTGGCGCATTACTAACATCAAAAACCGCTGCAACGAAAGTTTTTGAACCAACCAATTTATCAGTCCAGTTTGGAGAGGTTGAATCGTTACCAAGGAAGTTGTTACTAGCAAGTGGTCCAGAAAGAATTGTGGACATGGACTCTGGAATAAAGTTTGTAGTATTATTTCCACCTGTATTACCATCATATACTACGGTACCGTAGTTATATACACATTGAGTTTGATCGTGTATTGTTTTTGTAGAGTCATAGGTTGACGAAGCATAACCATTTTGAGCGTTATTTTGTCGACCATCTAAACATCCCGCACAAGAAGTATACGTACAACTACCGTTATCATTAGTGACATAAGGAAATATACCATTTGTATTACCAGGTCCCCCATAATTACAAGCCGCAATACCAGGATACATAGCTCCACCACCAGTCCCATCATCCAAACAACCATCAATTGGTTGAGGAGTGTAAGCACAGCAATTTTGCGAGCCTTGAACACAAGGACCAGTTGGATCTGCGGCGGTTGGACAACCCATAGTAGCAGTTCCATCCCAATTTGTAGCAGCGATATCGTCACAACCTGGTTGTATACACATACTTGGAGTGCTCACGCAGTTAGAACAATAGTTACAAGCGTTTGGATCAGTACAACCATAAGCTCCTACTGGCGCTGCGCCAACAGTATGCATTTGACCGTTTTCAAGATAACCATCCCAAAGACACGATGTAGATCCGTTAGGAGTAGTAAATGTACTAGAGGTAACTCGCACATAGTAATCGCCAGGTGCTAGATTTTGAAACGCCGAAGCAGTTGCGCTACTCACAATAGCATTAGTAGCAACCCAATAGCCTGAGCTGTCTAGTAAGTCTAGAGTTGCTGGAGTACCATAAGGAATAGTTGGCCAAGTAATATAAATCTCTCCATCGTTAGTAGCAGGTGCTGACTCGTTAGTTATTGCTGCTGTGTAAATATGACTACCGTCTGGTTGTGAATTTAAAGGATACCAATCACAATATTCACAACTTCCATCATCAGTTGTTGCTAAAGGATCATAATTTGTTGCTGAAGAATCCGTACAGCCAAGTGTGATACTAAAAACACAAGTAGAAACTTGATTTTGTTGACCATAACTACTGTCAAGAGGCTGGTAACCATTAGAATCTACGTGGAAATTAGTGTTAAAATTATCAGCGTCAGGATCTAAACATCCATACCAAATACATGTCCCACTGTCGACTGTAGCATTGCTATCGTAATTAGCAACTGAAGAAGCAAAAGTACAACCATATATATCATACGTACAAGAACCATCATCTACAGTCGCTAAAGAATCATAATTATTAGCGTTAGGATTTGTACAGCCATTTACAGCTCCAATACAACTAAGGTCATCTACCAGCCAACCAAATCCTCCTCCGTTAACAAGAGCCCAATATTCTGTAAATGGACTAGCGTTAGTACATCCATTTGGATAAAGTGTTACATTACACGTACACCCATACCACGTACAACTACCGTCGTCGGTGTTACAACCGTTATTACAAGTATTATGGGCTGATCCTTCAGTGCAACCTAAAACAACCGGTACACAAGATCCATCGGAAGTATCGGCATTAGGGTCATAGTTAAACATTGTAGGGTCAGTACATCCTAAAACTGCAGAGCTTATTGGCGCTCCACCTAATATTCCAAGCCCTTGAATAGCAAAACTAGCTTGATCAAAAGAAGAGCTACCATCACTTTCCATTAAAATACGAGTAAGATCACTTTGGCCGTCAACCCAGTGCTGTACTTCTTTACCTCTTATGTAATTGAACCACTTCCCTTCTTTTTCTATAAACTCTTCTAAACTTCCAGATTCTTTATTTGTAAATACAGAGTCAACATACCAACCTGGTTTTGATGCTAAGTTATAATATTGATTGTCACTGAGGTTAGGTACAACTCTTGATTGACTACCCTCGTAGTTTATAGTATTAAAAGATTTAACACTTCCTGGTAAGTCATTTAGAATAACGTTGAGAGTAGACCAATGGTTTTCACTAAACACATTGTAAAAAGTATTTCTTTCGCTATAATCATCATGATGTTTCCATATCTTACCGTTTAAGAATGTGTAATACTCATTAGCACAACTAATAGCATTTTCTGGCACAAAAGACTTGAAGCTCACCCAGCCTTTTACGTCTTCTCTAAAAGTAACTGTTTTAGCGATATTCTTGCCTTTTATAGTTATGTTGTATTCATCTTTTTTATCGTCATAACTACCAATTAGTTTATCACCTAGTTTTAGATTATCTCTAAACCAATCTTTCATTCCATGTGAAGATATAGGAGTTAATCCATCTCTAGATAATCTCATGACAGTACCCCTAACTTTATCAGTGAAATAAATTCTATAAGCTTCCGATGCAAATGATTCTGGATTTTTAGACACACCGTACTCACCTGAATAAGGCGTAGCTGTTCCCAATACACTGTTAGTTGAAGTTACGTTTGTATTTCCGTCAGCGTTGAATAAAGCATCTTTGTTGGCTAATATCTTTAAAACCCTATCTTCACAAAGCGCAACTAAATCTCCACCTTGTCCCCATCCACTATGTAGTTTTTGGATGCTACCGTAAATAGGATTTATATCTTTTGTAATTTTTTCTGCCGCTATAAATTGATTTAAATTGTTTACACCGCTTGTTGAGTTATATATACCGGAATATATTAACCCATATTTTCTACGCTCCTCTTCGTACGGCTCGTCAAGAGTCGTGGACACCGTTGCTCCATTATCAATTTTAACAGCGTTAAAATCATCCCTTATTCTATTTGACTCAACACCATTGTTAAAAGAATAACAATTACTCCAAGATAAACCTTTTGGTAAACCTAGTAAAAACGGTTTTACGTAATATTGGTAGTAATCTAAACTACCAGTAGTATTTAAAGGATTTGAAGGGTCGGCGTCAGGGTAGGTTGCTGTAGAAGCGCTCGTCCAATACTCTACTTGCACTTCAGAACCGTCTCGCAATGTAAACATTAGGTTGTAACCATTATTGTATGTTAACGGTTTGTTTGTTACAATAACGATATTTGGACCTATTTGTCTATCTTGCCAATCAACAACCACTGTTCCTGGATCCACAGTTGCAGTTGAAGTTGTAGAGCTAACAACAGAGCCAACTGGTATTGTTGTTAACGCGTTTTCTTTACTAATAGATATTTGGTAAGATCTACTAGCCTCATAATACACATCTAAATCTGTAAATTCTTTTGGCTCTGTCTCCCATATAGATGGATCGATCGTTGAATCTACACCAAAACCATTAAAAACTACTTTTGCTTCTAAGAATATGATCCTAGAAAGATTTGTATTTATATCAGGCGTGTTCCAAACTCCAGTGTATCCAGGGATCCCAGTAGTACTACCAATAGTTGGAGTAAAACCACTGTCTCCAATATTTTTATCAAGTTTTAAACTCCACGTTACTCTATGGTTCGCGTTGTCGGTGTAATCACTACTATGGCTAATACTCGTGCTCGCGCTATGTGGATAATTACTTTGATAACCACTTAAATCTGTAGCACCTGGATAAGTATCATCATAATAACCTTCTGAATAATTATTCTTAAGTGAAACAGATATATCTAAAATTGTAAAAACCTCCTCCGTTGGATCATCAGCAAATTTAAATTTATTCCCTATTTGGAGTTGGCCAACCAAGTCAAACCAATCTTCACCTCTATCATACGGCATGTGCAAAAAGTCCCAAAAATTCTTCCACACGCCTGGTTGTAATTTACCCATAGTTTTCCATTTATCATGTATACCACCAATAAACGACAAATCTAATCTATTACCACGACCCGTATTGGCCCCAGTTCCATTGCCTAAATGAAAATATTGATACGCACTAAGGGTTGAACCATGGTTTAATAGCGGAACGTCTATAGTCGGATTGTTATTATCAGCGCACCACGGATAGCCAGATGCTTGACCAAGCCCTGTGTAAGAAATAGTATTTAGACAGCCCGTAAGTCTTGTTAAACTACTAACCCAACTTGGAAAATTATAAAGTGTTTCTAGATCCGTATCAACACCCTCATTATAATCTAATGTAATTTGCGGTGCTGAAGCAGAATTCCAACCTCCAAAAAGAGATTGTTGGTTTCTTTCTAATATATCGGTTTTTGATTGAAGCCCATCTACACCCCATTCAGCGCTTATATATAACGAGTCAATACCGTCAACCGCAGCAGCAAAAGCCTCGTCAATAAACCACCCGTTAGCGTTGGAAGCCTGTGTCTTTCTTAATATATATCCCCATGTTTTAGGGTGATAATAAGATTTAGTTGGAATAGGTACACCGTCCATGGTGCCTCCACCAGTATATCTAGCCGCTGCCCACGCGTGGGGTAAAGCACTGATTTGCGACATAATATCAGCCAATGTTGGGGTAGTCCCAGCCATAGCGTCGTAGAAATTAGATTTAGTTTCCGTAGCTGTTAAACCACCAATATCCTCTTGACTATAATCTTTTACGTATCCGAAATCGTGGTTCAAGCTAGATACTAATTGTTCCGTTCCAGTGTTAGCTAATACTTGTTCGTAGAAACTAATGTCTTTTAGTATTTTAACAAAAAATCTACCGTTAAACTCAGCCTTATTTTCTCTAGGTATTAATTTTCTAATCTCTAAAACTGGCGCGCCATTAGTGGTTGGCGTGGTAACAGTACCCGACTGATCCGTAAAAAAGAACTCTGCGTCATTACCAAAGTTTTCTCCTAAATGAAATGTGAACTCGCTATCGCGAAATTGTGGAGCTGCACTATCGTCTTCAAACAAACCTGATTTCCCGTAATACGTAATATCCTGTAACTTATACCATTTAGTAGCGTACTTCCCTGTTTTAGTGTTATAGGTACTACCCTCAGGGTTTATAGTACTTAGTCTAATTTCTACTTCGTGATCTTTAGATATTAATTGTCTTAATTTCAACCTACCAATAACCGGTGCGTTATCAAAATGTGTTTTACCTCGTAAGTGTAGTTTGTCATGACCCGGTAATCCGTTTGTCAGTACATCATCCCCATAAACTTTAGGATTGTAATTATCAACATCCATAAACAAACCACCATCTCCATTACTGTCTACGTCTGTTATACCGAGCGAACCTCTGTTGTAGTTTGTTGCATTAAATGAAGCTGTCCCTTGTACGTATTTTGCAACTTTCTGTTTTTCTACTTTTATATAGTCTGGCGCTTCGTTACTAATGTCTAGTATTTTATACCTATAGTCGTTTTTAGCTAACTGATTTGAACCTTGCTCTTTTTTTAATATTAAGTAAGTATCCTCGTCTACCTTGTTTCTGTCTGATGACGGAAACGATAACCAAATATTACCGTCGTCAGCATCATAAAATCTATCCATGGCTAAATTATAATAATCAGAAGACGTTTCTTTTATATAAAACTTATAAGAATCTACCCAAGAAGGAAGTTGATAACCATCAGTCAGCCTCCACGAGACGTTAAAACGATTATTTTCGCCAGCTCTTTCTTTGTCTATTGTGATTTTAGAACTACTTGAAGTTATAACAGGTGTTTCTCTACCATATTTATCCGAGAACATAATACCAATATCATAATCTCTTAAGGATTTTAAGCTTTTACTTACACCTGTGGATTCATACGGAGTAATCCACGTTTTAAAGGAGATCTTGTTTTTATCAATACTATAGTTTTGCAGGTAATTAGCGTACACAATCCTGTTACCAGTAACATCTTGTGCAAGAGCTTTTCTTGGAACATTATCATAAGAACGTAACAACTGGTTTGAAGATAAAGTATAACTAATACTTTCCGCGGTTATAATATAACCGTAATCATCAGTAAGTTGAGAAAATATCTTTGACGTAGGGTCGGCTGGAAGTGTTGGTGGAATATCTACCACAGTGTCTATCACGTAAACATTCGGTGAATTAGATTCTTTGTACAAAATATCAATAGCCACAACATCTTCGGGTATATCAGGCGTTATTATATTTAATAACGTTAATGAAGAAATAACATTTTCCATACCAGGGTTGTAACCAACCGAGGCATTAAACGAGTAGTTTCCAGGTTGAAAAGCTATTTCAGAAAAAGGAGAGAAAGAAGAGTACTGCCCGTCTTTATACTTGTATCTTGTTGCAAATCTTGGGAATTTAAGTCTATATAAAGGTTTGCCATCATCCAACCAATTACACGCGTAATCTAAGGTCCCAATTTGAGCCCCAACAAGTGAAAAATTAACAATAGAACATGTAACACCATACATCCCAACTAGGTCCTGGCTTTCAATACCTGTAATGATTAAAACCAACTCAGCATCAGCTGCTGTAATTGGATAACGCTCTGATGGAGACGTGATATTGTTGTACGAATCAATGTTTTTAAGAGCTAGACTGTCTCCCACTTGATAATTCAACCCATCTTCAAAAGGAGAGATTATCGTAATACCCGTAATGGAATTACCTACTCCCTCGCCTTGTAAATCAAGACCGTATATTAAACCGTTTGAATTACCACCTCTAGAGACGCCTGTTTGTAACATTGGAGCGTTTTTAGGCGGAGATTTTATAGTAGTAACATGTTTTTGTCGCGCTGGAAAGAATATTCCAGAATTCGGGTTGATTTTTCTATCTTCAACCAACATGTTCGTGTGGAATAAACCACCCTGATCTGTACCGCTTATACTATCATTTATATTTATACATTTTGGTTCAGAATTATTGTCTGTCCAAAGCAATAAGTCGTCAACAATATTTATTCCCGTTACAGGGTATTTAATATCCAAATCAAGAGTTTGTGTTTCAAAAACCCAATGCGTAACAACCATCTGATTAGGTATCCATTGGCCTAAGTTTTTGTACCCGCAGATTCCTAGTGGCCCGCTTTGTTGCCACGCCGAAGGTTGAACAAAACCAAATTCTTGAAAATTCACAGGAGGTTCCACGCATGAAAAACCACCTGTGTTAATGTTTAACTGAACTATACCTTGTACACGTGTTTTTCCAAAAGAATCAACCCAAGTACCAACTTCTTCTATCGATATGACGACAGCATCTTCCCAGTAATTTGTTAATTTATAGTAGTAAGGATCAAGCCCAAGACCTTTAACAGCCATCCCTGGGTGTATGTTCGAAACGTCATATACCTCTAGTTGGTAAGAAGTCGTGTTTGTATAACCACCACCACCAGTACCCCAGCTTGAAAACCCAGTTGATATCGTAGGTGTGTCTCCAGAAACATAATCAAAATAAGCCATATCAAATTGGCTTTGACCCCCACTACCAGTCCCACTTCCTTGCCAAGCGGTTACAATTACAGACGCTTTATCTACAAACACAACATTTATATCATCATTTTTGTGTTGTAGTATAATTGATTTAGATTCTTTAATCCAAAGAGGATTGTTCTCAAAAGCCGCGAAGTTAGTTATCATGATATCTAACAAAGGACTACTATTAGTATGAACTATTTGACCAGCAGAGATGGTAGAGTATGTCTTCATCTGATCCTTCCAGGTCTTCTCAGCTACAAGCCAATAAGCGGCATTATTTCCCTCGTCAGACACAGAACCGATACACTCGTGATCATTATAATGCGATAGAGCCGGGTGGTATATTTCTGTGTTACCCAATATATTTTGAATAGC
>TARA_R110001599_G_scaffold59868_1_pt1 | contig 11898 bp, 8 predicted proteins | sample TARA_R110001599 | Tara Oceans TARA_R110001599 (sample SAMEA4398360) | marine metagenome | biome: Polar Biome; feature: [MES] marine water layer (ENVO:01000295) within the mesopelagic zone...; material: water (ENVO:00002006), including particulate matter (ENVO:01000060) such as...... | reverse complement strand
CCCATTTCTTGTTGTGCATAAGAATCTGCTAAACTAGATTGTCTATTTAATTGCTGATTATCCCTAGCTTCTTGTCTTCCAAATGCCGCGGTTGCACTTTGAGCTTTTATATTTTCATATTGCATTGTACCTTGTGCTCTAAGTTTTTGTAAAGCCATTTCTTGTTTTTCTATATCAGCACCAATACCTCTTTTACTTTGTGCTGCCGCTCTAGCTAAAGCAGTTGCACCACCAGCACTAGCGCCTGTAGCTCTTAATGTATCTAAACTACTAGCAAGTGATATATCAGCCTGCTCAGCAGCTATTTCAGTTGCTTGTGTAGCAACCTGCATACTTGCATATGGATTTTCAACTCCTTCAAAAGGGTCTGTTATATCTGGCCTATTTGCTTCTATAGCCATTAATTTAGCCTCAGCTGCTTTTCTTTGGTCTCTAGCTTCTCTTTTGGCTTTACCTGATTGGATGAACCCAAATGTAGCTGTTCCTAATCCAATAATTGCACTTGCAATTCCTGACATAATTTTTCGTTTTTAATTATTATTTCTTTTGGTAATTTTTTGTAATCATTTGTGTAAACATCCGCTTCTGCTTCTTCAAAAGTTTTAGCATCTGTTTTATATACGCAACACCATTCGCAATCTTCATGCATATAAAGTACTCTTTGTGCGCCTATTTGTGTAAAAATTCTATGAGGCGCTTTTATTCTAACTATTTTTCCATCGTCTGTTAAATATGATAATTCCCCTTTTAATAAAAAAGATGGATGCTGTTGCCTATGTATCATACTTATAACTAATGAACCTTTTGGCATAAAAAGCTCTCTAGTATATAAACCTCCTTCAAGATGTTGTTTTAAAGGATATATTTCTTGCATTTCTTCTGACTGAGGGTCTCCAGCTTTATGATGTAAAGCCCCTTCAATATCTAAAATTTGTTTTTCAAGAACACTTATTTTTTCCCATAATAAACCTCTAGTTTCAGGTAAGTGTTTTAAAATTTCTTTAAGTGGATCTATTTTTACTAATACACTCATTTTATTTAATTTAATTTATTGTGATGAAAATACTGTTTCACTACTTACAGCAAATAATTCAGCTTTATTAGCAACTGTTGCTATATTTTCTGTAGGATTCCAATATTGCATTTTTATTTTATTATAATATCCTTTTATACCTGATAAATTAACACCTATTACCTGGCCCGTACTTGTACTAGTTGTATTACTTCTTATATACCCATGATATTTATTTTCTTTATTAATAAATTTTATAGGTATACTGCCTATAGCGGAAGATACGTTACTTCCTAATATAGGATAAGCTGTTTCATAATCAGTTGTTGCAGAGTCCATTGTCCAATTACTTGTTCCTTCATAATCTACTGTTAAAAAGTTTTTAATAATATTTGGCTGATCATTTAAAACAAACTCTATATTTGCTGGATCTGGAATAGAATTGCCATAAAAACTACATCTTCTTACGGTCTTTTTATAATGTTCCCATAAATTTTGTTGGTTAAATGTATAAAATTTATTATTTAAACTAAAACCAAAAGTAGGATTATAAGTATAAAAAGAAACCCATCCACCAGAAGCTTCATCAAAAGATAAAGTAGTATAATTATCTTCAGAATCTCTCATATCACCTACTCCAAAAGCGACACGATTTGCTCTTAAAGAATCATTTCTGTTTATTATTTTTTGTATTGAAACAATATATTTATTTTTTTGTTCATCATACATTCCATAAGCTCTAGAAGATATAGATAAACTATCTCTAAAAAAAGTTCTCATACCAGAATCTGATATAGGTGTAATACCATCTTGTGATAATCTTAATACAAGACCTCTATTTTTATCAGTAAAATATTTTCTATTACCATATACTGCAAAACTTTCAGGATTTTTACTTATACCATATTTACCAGCAAAAGCTTGTATTTGCCCTATAACTAATTGAGAAGCGGTTGTTAATGGTTGCCCTTCTTGTGTGTATATAATATCTTTATCAATAACCGCCCTACTAATTTTGTTTTCTTGGAATATAACTAAATTAGTATCTTCAGCATATAATTTTTGTATACTACCATTTGCAATATCAACCGCTTTAGTTATAGACTCGCCTATAGAAAACTGATTTGTTTCATTTACCTTTGTTTTAGCATTAAATATACCTGAATGCATCATAGCATTACCTCTAATCCTAGATGTATATTCATCATCTACTAAATAAGCTTTTACCCCAAGATCAACAGAAGTATCATTAAATCCTCCTTTGATCCTAGATTCTTCAACATGCCATACGCCTGGTTTGTCTTCTGTTCCAGTATTATCAGAACCACCAGCCAATATAAAGGTGTTAAAGTAAGATATTTCTAAAGTTGCTCCCATTTTTAATTATTTAGTCAAAATTACAATCTTCTGGTTCATTTATTATATAACCATTTTCATCAATTTCAAAATGTTGGAATATTTTTTCCATAAAAATACTAGTAATTCCACCACTATTATCCGTTATATGTGATTTAAAATATTTTAAAGGATTAAAAGTATTTAATTCACCTTCCATATTAGTTGCTGGCACATAAATTTCACCATCAATAGTCGTTGCCTCTGGATGATTAAAATTACTTTCATTACCAGTGGTTATAGCTTCTACCCAAATTCTATTACCTTGATGAAGCTGGATACCTTTTACTTCCCAGCCCCAAACAGGTGCTACCATCATTATATTTGGCTCTTCAACCGTTGATCCTGTAGGTGTATAATTTTCTATATAATATGGGGAATTATTAGCAGTACCTTTACTAACTTGAATAGGACCTCTCCAAGCACCACTCCAATGGTCTGTACAAAAATTATTTCCCGGAATACCATCATCATCAAAGTCAGAAGGGAATAGAGACTCCCCGACCATATATGTTACTAAAAAGCTTGATTCAAAATTAAATTCTACTATTACCATGTGAAACATTTGGCCAGCATCCGCTACTTTAGCTAGAATACTCATTATTCCAGTATCATCATCAGCATATGTTTGTTCTAAATATAAAATAGTATTAGCATCATCATCATAAAAATCAATCTTTATATGAAATAAATTTGAATTATTAACTTGTTCTATAGTAAAAACATTATCACCATTTGACCATGTTTTATTATTAACAATTTCTAAAGTTAAATCTTTCATATTAACTCCAGAATTAGTGCTACCATTATATATATTACCAGTAGCAACAACTGACCCTTGCGTTGCACCATCTAAAGAAAGAGGCATTTCGCCATTAATCTCTATAGCTGGATTAATATTTTCTAAATCAATTTCAATAGTTTCTTCAGTATAACCACCATCAAAAGCCTGATATGTTATATAAAATTTATTAGCATTAGGCTCCTCTTCTATTGGTTTATAATGAAAAGCTGTTGTTACTTGTAACGCGTTTCCTGATATTTGAAAACCAGATACAGCCCCTATATCACCTCTTTCTACATTTCCTAAAATAAATTCTATATCATTATTATCGATTGTATCAGAGTTAGCTGAAAGTATCCCAATTGTAAAACTATCTTCAGGATCGCCAGACTCTTCATTAAATGTTTCACTAGCAGTAAAAGTTAAATCTGTAGGCCCCTCGGTATCAATTTGCATAAATGAATTTAAATCACTAACTAAGCCCCCAGTTGATGTTTCATAAAAAATATCTAATTTCGATTTAACAGGATCCGTTTCTAAAACCGTTAACCCTCTACCAACAGCTATTGGTTCTTCTTCATAGTTTTTTATTGATATTTTTATTGGATTATCACTAGAGTCTCCGCCTAACGCTCCAGAATCTCCACCTCCCATTTTATGGTCATGATTCATTCTTATTCTTTGATAAACTTCACCATTTTCTGTTATATTATCTACTTCTTTTATTAATAAAGGATCATATAATGTCATATTAAGCCTAAAAGAACTGCTAGGATCTTGGAGAGATGGGGGTAAATTATCTTCAGTCCAAACATCTCTATCAAAGTGAAGTAAATAATGAGATTTGGCGTGATTTAATTCCACCTTTTTTAATATAGGATGTCTAAAAGTCCATTCATCCCCATGCCAAACTAGTTTGCCTGTGGTTCTAAAATTCAAGGGGTTAAACTCTATATATTGTCCAACTCTCATCCCGCCTGCGCCCATATCAGCTCCGCCACCGCCCCAGTCACCAGTAATTGCGCCACCATCTCCAACTTCACCATGACCTATAAATATTTGATTATTAGGTATTTCTCTACCACCCTCATCTTGGTCACTGAGTTTTACATCAAGAGATACCGCGGGTCTACCCATATGAGTTTGAGTCGCCCCATATTCTTGAAGATTATCAGGTAAGACCCTTCTAAAAGCTATTTGCTGGCCAGGCCTTATAAATGGATTTATAGTAGCCCCATCACCTATTTTAAAATAACTTCTATCATCTACATTTTCTTCAACAACATTAACATTCATTTTATATTTAGGCCTATTTTTTGATGCTTGAGTTCCAAGAGATTTTATTTGAGCAAGAAGGGGATTTCTCTTTGCCATTACAAAATCATGAACCCTATCTTTATCTTTAACTTCAGAATCAGTTAATAGATTTTGTTCTCTAGCTGTGCCTATAGTCATAACCTCTATAGGATCTTGACCAGAATTACCACAAATAGATAAATTATCTAAATCTATAATAGGATCTGTTGTTATATTTTTTACTACTTTTGGGAATAATTTAGTATCAGAACCAGCAACATCTTCTCTAATTTCACCTATTTCACTTAAATCTTTTGTTATTTTATTTATATTATCTCCATATAAACTAATCCAAGTAGACCCTAAATAATCATCTATATTATTAGATTCATTATTCCAAGAGTCGGCGGGGTGGGAAGTATATATATTATAATATTCTTGTTCTTGCTGTTTGACAACAATCCTCCAAGAATACCAACCATAAGGATTATATTTTGGGTCATATATATCGCCATTATAAACCTCTTTTGTTTGTATATTGTCTGGAACAATTCTATCATCTTGAAAATTTATATTTAATACTTCGCCTATAGTAAGTTCATCATCAGACCAGCTATATTCGCCATTAAATTTTGTAGACAAATCTTCAGAACGATTTGATACAGTTATAGTATCAGAATAGTTTGCGCTATTATTTGTTGTTAATATAACAGGAGATTGTCTGCCAAATTTATCTGCTAAAACAATACCAACTTGATATGTTCTTCTTTGTTTTAAAGAATTATATTTATAAATATTTTTATTATATTGATTTAAACCTTGATTACTACTTATATTAAGTCTTTCAAGAGCCCCTTTTACACTATTATTTATTACGTAATTTATGCCTTTTTTACCAGATTGATCTTTAGGTATTTTATAATTTTCTGTATAATTACCATATATAATTCTATTCCCAGATATTTCTTGTGCTTTAGCCCTCACAGGCACTTGATCAAAAACCCTAGTAATTTGTTTATCTTCTAATATTTTATATGGTTCTTCAGACTTATAATTAAACTTATAAACATATCTATAATAAGTGTCAGCACCCATAGGAGAAACAGTATATATATCTATATTTGTTAAAAAATCGTTATTAAGATTACCGCTATCATTTGTTACATCTATTTCTTTAATAACTTTTACAACATCTTGATCAGATTCTTTTATAAGTATTTCTATTTTTATTATATTAAGTTCATTATCCCATTCATAACCACTAGTTGATTCTGGTGGTGCTGTTAAATTTTCTTCACCCGGGAGGGGTATCCTTAACTCTACTTGATTATAATCATTTTTCATTATATCAACTATAGTTTTAGTATAAACGTCTTGAACATTATAATCCTCGGTAAGTATATTTGATATTTTACTATCATTTAAGGGCTTAAATACAACCTGAGTAAATGGGGCCATCGTAGTATATTCACCGTCTTCATACTTATATCTATATGAAAACCTAACAAATCTATCTTTTAAATAGTCCGAAGTTATATTAGCTTGGTTTGTTAAAGTTGTCATATCTCCATCACCACTACTATCGTGTAATATAGGTGATAAATAGGGAGCTACTTTGGCTACAGATATTTGTTCTTCTTTTGTATAATAAAATTGGTTTTCTATAGCTCTTGTAATATTTATTTTCCTAGGTTGATTATAATTATCTGTCCAAAAAAGTAAATCATCTATTAGGTTGACACCTGTTATTAGATGATTTTTACTAAAATTTAGGAAAGGCCCTTCAACTAATACTTTTATATTAGGCTCATTATCTTCTACCATTAATATTTTCATTACAGCAGTCGGCGATGGCCTAGACATTACATTAATATTATCACCACTACTACCAGTAAAATTAGTTATAAACCAAAAAATTCTATTATTTAATCTATCTGCATAATAACCAATTGTTTCAAGAGGATATTGCAAGGGATCAGTTGTGCCTGGAACAAGCCCTTTAGCTAAAGCATTGCCTAATATATTTTCAATAGCACCTACATCAGATCCCTCTGACTGCGTAATTAATATATTTTGTGCCTCACGATATTCTCCTTTTGGCACCAATCTTTCATCAAGGTCTTTATTCATTTTACCTTTTAGAAAATTGTTTGTTACTTTGGCCATTTATTAATTTTTAATCTGTTTACCTTTGCCTCTCATTACTTGAGCCATATATTCTAAGTTGAGCTTAGATAATCTTAATTTAGCATTTCTAAGAGCAGCTCTTCTCTCTTTTTTAAATCTTTGAACTATGTATTCTGGTATATTTCTTTTTGTAGATAAAACATTAAAAGCAATATGTTTATATAATGCCTCTTCAGCAAATTTATGTACTTTCATTTCAGCGTCAGTACCTAAACTATCAGAAACATATTCTATTGTTATTATTTTACCAGACAAATCACTACTAAAAGCAAAACTACCAGTTCTTTCATCTATAGTAAAATAACCATTTATTTGTTGATGTTCCGGGTTTAAACCATATCTTCTACCAAAATCACTTTGTAAATAATTATCTGTACCTAAATAATAATCATTATCTACATTTAAACTTCCCGTAATATTATTTGTATCAAAAGCTTGCCATTGTGTTTCTGTATAAGAACTACCTGTTACAGTATCACCATCATTATCATAAACATAATTATAATCATTATCTTGAGTTATAGCTTCTGTAGGGTTTAATGTTAATCTAGTTGGATATATTGTTCTTTTTATACCACTAGAATCTGTATATGCTAATTTAACATAACTAACATAATCCTGTGGCATTGGTATTGTCAAAGCTGTACTTAATTCAACTTCTTGAATCTTAACAGTTTTTAATACATCATAACTAAATTCCGCAATACCTCTTTTTGCATGAAATAAAACATCTGATTTAGCTACATTTGTTATTAATTTACCATCACCTACATAAGCAACCATAAAACTATTAACTATATCAGCTAAAGAAGCATATCTATATCCACCAAAAGAATAGTCTCTTAATTCTATTATTAATGCCCCAGTTGTATTGTCTTCGTCTATATCACGATACATTTGCCAAACATCACCATCTTCTGTAATACTTATTATAGGTGTGAGCATATTTGGAAGATCCGTTAAAGATGTATCAGTAACAGTAAAATCAAAAACTTCAACTTGCGTATCAGCTGTATCATCTCTAAAATAAACTCTTATATCATCAGCTATAATACAATCTTCAAACATACTAAGTGAATGTACAAAATTGTTATTGTCGTCTCCAGTGGTTGGAACCACTTCACTAGTATCAGGCATTGATGTACCATTTATATAATAAGTCTTACTGCCAGTGTAGTGTATTTCTTTTGTTTTTGTTTTTAATAAGCCCATTTATTATATATTTTCTTGTTGTACTTTTGTTGCCGTTTCTTGCCCTATTGTTTGTATAATAGTAGGGTCTTTTATTATTACACCAGAATATCTTAATATACCTAATATTAAATCAACTTCACTAGAAGGATGTAAACCAAAATCAGTTGATCCAGTATCTGTATATGTAAAAGCACCATTAGCATCTGTAGTATAATTCCATACAGGACTGGTGGGTACAAACACATAATTTATATCAACACTGGTTATAGTGCTAGGATTTACAGTTAATGTAGCTCCTGTTACATAATATATAGGGAATGTAGTTGATGGAGATGTAAGTGGGGAAGATAATAGAAAGCTAAGTTTTGCTTTTTCCACTCTTTCGATATCAGTCATAGTCGAACAAACAGTTGTAGACACACTGATTATATTGTAAAATGTAGGTAAAGTCCCTACACCACTTGTTAACGTTACAGAACCTGTAGCGTAAAATGGATCTATACGATCCTGTATTTTTTTTGGTATATCAGCATATCCTTGACCGCCTCTTCCCATTGAATCTTTAGCAATAGCTCTATTATAGTCATGGAAGGCTTTGTCTAGTAAATCAAGTTGGACTTGAGACCCAATCTTATTAAATTCATCTGGAGTAAGAAAACCCCTAGATTCTTTGTTAAGTATAGCTAATACTTTTTTATATACCGTATCTACTGATATTGCCATTTTTATATATTGTTATAATCATGGGCCCTAATTAAAGAGCCCTGATTATTTATTGTTAATTTACTCTTTTTTGTATTGATTTATAAACTTCAACACCTTCATCTGTTTTTAACCATGCAGCAAATGCTGAGTATGGATTTTCGTCAAAAGGTACTTCCATTAATTTTCTATCATTTGATCCCCAAGTAAAGCTTCTTTGATCTTGTGATAATTTAATTACACCCATTTCATTAGCTTTAATAGCTAAGTTTCTAAGTATAACATTTTCATCTTTAACTAGATCTAAGAATAATACTGGATTTCTTCTAGCGAATATATATAAATCTCTTTTTATTTCAGCAGAGCTCATTTTATCAACAGCCGAACCTAGTTCAACTCTTAATATAGCTTCTGCTTGATCTACTTCTAATGACACTGCTGTGTTTAGAGCTTCCATTTCAGTTTCAATACTTACTAGCTCTTCTTTAGCTTCAGCTACATCATCTCTTTCCATATATACATGTCCTTTTTTAGGATGATATAAAGATAGTAATTTTTGTAAAGCTTGTTGAGCTTTAGGAACATGCAATACACCGTCTTCAAAAATAATATGTGAAAGTATAATATTGTCATCTTGTTCATCAACAAAAATAGATCTTTGATTACTTGCGTATCTCATTTCTCTATTTAACGCTTTTTCTTCATCCCACCATAATAGTGGTTTTTTTCTTGTAGATTTAGATTGTAATACATAAGTTAAAGGTTTTGCCTTTCCTCTTAAATAATACATTCTATCTTTCATCTCCCACGTAGGGGTTTGAGGTTTTACAGCCTCAACTGTTTTTTTAGCCTTTTTAGGCTTTTGAACTTTCGTTTCCATAATATAATATAATTAAATAATTTAAAAAATAAACCTAAAGGCGCCATAAGACGCCTTTGGTTTAATATAGTTTAGCTTATGCAGCTAAAGTTATTGCACAATCAGAAATATCACTAGAAGCAAATACTGTATTATCAGCATCGCAAACAACAATAAATCCGTCTTTGTTGCCAATACCAGGAGCATTAATAGCTTTAACAATATCATTCATTACTTTTTTATGAGTATTAGAAGTAATTGTTAAATCAACCTGGTCAACAACATCACCTGTTGCTACTGCTCCACCAATTTGCTGAGGTTTGAAAAATAATAGAAGCGAAGTAGCATCTATTGGATCAGCACCTTGGAAAGATGATAAAGGCATCATTACAGCTTCTGCTGTAGCATTTGCACCGTCACCAGTTGCAAAATATAAATATTTATCCATTTTTTTTAATTTTTAAGTTTTTGTTTTTAAGTTTTAAGTTTTCGGTTTATATAAAGGCGGCTTTTACACCGCCTTATAATATAAAGTAATCTACTAAGATTCTTTCATCATCATAAAGTTGTTAGCAGCTTGTACTACTATACATCTTTCAGATAAATAATGAACTTCCATGTAGTCATCTCCAATATAAGAAGCTCCACCCACAGAACCAGTAACCCAAGATTTCATTCTTCTGTCATCAGTTTGTGATTTTCTGTATCTTACATGTAAGAAAGGTCTCTTAACGTTTCTTCCCATAGCTTCATCATAAACAGACGAAGTACCAGCAGGAATTAAAACACCAGAAACATCTCCAAAACCACCTCTACCAGCAGCATCATTTAGGTATTTCCAATCAGATTTATAGAAGTCATAAGAACCTCTTCTAAATCCAGAAAAGCCTAAATTAAGCGCCATATCAGCACTATTAGAGAATACTCCGAAAGAAGCACCACCTTGGTAATTAGAATTTAATCCTGCAACCATATCATCGATTGTAAGAGCTAAATCCCTATTTACGTAAAGCATGTTTTCTTCGATTGCCCCTTGCTTGTCAAGATTTTTAAGTACTAGATCAAAATCAGCTAAAGAAGCTAAATCTTCAAATACATTACCTCTTGTTTCGATAGCAGAGAATAAACCTTCACTACCAAAAGCTTCACCAGCTTGCATTCCAGTACTACTATCAGCAGTGGAAGTGCCAGGAACACCTTTTACAGTTTCAATCATAGAAAGTTCTACATAGTCATCAAACCTCATTTTAGTTTCACTAGCAGCTTTAAGATACCAAGAATATCCAGTAGCACCAGACTCATCTACAGTTTCAATCCACCCAATTTGAGCAGTATCAGAACCAGAGATTTTAAAGTGATCTTTGATGATAATTGGTCTATTGTCATGCTTAGTAAAAGTAGGACTAAGTTCCCCAGACTGTGTCTGTGAACCTTTAGACCATTCAGAACCAAATACAAAAACATTTACACCATCAGCATCACTAGCCCATCCCGATAAAGTAGCAACCGTATAAGGTAGTACATTAAAAGTTTGTCCACTTGTTGCAGAAACTCTACATACAGTTGTATTAAGCCCTGTTGCAGAATCAGTTATAATTACTGTAGCACCAACTCTTACAGAATTTGTATAATCAGAGCCTAAAGTAATTAAACCAGAAGAAACAGTTGTAATAACACAAGTTTCATTACTTGATTTGTTTTTATAAGCAAGGTGTAATCTATTTTGTTCAGACCACACTACTTGATCGGATTCCATAGGCATCTCTGCCCCCACCATAGAAAGGAATCCACCAATTGTACGATTTCCGTATCTTTCGATTTCTTGATCATACAATTCTGGTAGGTATTGTTGCGCCCACCCTTGATTAGCTGTATTAGCTAAATCAAAATAAGTGTTCGCGCTTACGGTTTGGCTAGGTGAACTAGTTAAACTATAATCACCACCCAAACCTAAAGACGTATTAAAAGCCATTTTTAATTGTTTTTAAGTTGTTATTTATTTATTTTAAATTTCAACCTAGAACTGTCATCACCACTTAATACTCTAAACTTTGTACCACCGGCATCAATAGTAGGCTTAGCAGCTGTTCTTGGAGACATATCAATGTTTTTAGCACTCATGGTTGTCTCTTTAATAGCATCTGCTTTGCCTTGATCGTAAAAATGTTTAACAATTTTATCGATATTTTTACCAGCATATAAAGCTTTGTGATATCCTTTAGCGTCTTTCATCATACTATTTTCATCTAGGAACTCCCCTATGAAATTATTTAAATCGCTTTGGTAAGTTTTTACATCTTGAACATCATTAATATTATATCTGTAAGTTTTCTCCCCAACATTAAAATCAAAACCTTTGAAATTAGTGCTAAAGATATTATCAGTAGATTTTTGAAAATGATCAAACTGTCTTTTTTGAATTTCACTATTAGTAGCTTGTTCTTGGTTGTATGTATTGTAAAAGTCCAC
>TARA_R110001599_G_scaffold107938_5_pt1 | contig 11903 bp, 9 predicted proteins | sample TARA_R110001599 | Tara Oceans TARA_R110001599 (sample SAMEA4398360) | marine metagenome | biome: Polar Biome; feature: [MES] marine water layer (ENVO:01000295) within the mesopelagic zone...; material: water (ENVO:00002006), including particulate matter (ENVO:01000060) such as...... | reverse complement strand
AAACCATGTTTCCGGTATATGCTGTAAGTTATGTCTCAGGTACTACAGTTAAATATCAAACGGTTGGCTCCATCAGGGGTCAGCCGTTTTTTGTTTCAGCATGACCAGTGCCGGAGGCTCAGGGGGGCAATTTTGGGCGGCATTCAGTACTCTCGAATTGATTTCGTTGTTGTCACGGTTCAAGCCGTGATCAACCTCCGAACATGAACGCGGACTGGGTGCTGCCGATCACACGATCCTGAAACACGCGCTGCCCTGCATCATCGCCGGCGGCACCGACAACGACGTGCAAAGGCAGAAGGTGTTCCTCGCGCGGATGGGAGGCGCGTCCACCGGGGGTGGCGGCCCATGCGGTCAGGCGTTGTTCGCGGACGTCTGGCGGTAAACCGACTGTCTCTGTCAGCCACGCATCAAACCGTACCGAGTCCGGATCCGGGTCGGTATTGTTGACGCTGAAGCGGCGCATGTTGTGGTAGCTCATGCCGCTGCCGATGATCAACACACCGTTTCGACGCAAAGGTGCCAGCGCCCGGCCCAGAGCCAGATGTTCCACGGGATCCAGGCCATGTTTCAGCGAGAGCTGGACGATGGGCACATCGGCCGCCGGGAATGCCACCTTCATGGGAATGAACACTCCATGATCTACACCCCGGGCATGCTCTGCCTCACTGGTAATGCCCGCGGTAGCGAGCAGTGCCCGCACCTCGGCCGCGAGCTCGGGCGATCCAGGCGCCGGATACTCCAGGTCGTAAGTGTGGGGCGGAAATCCGGAGTAGTCGTACAACAGAGATGGTGCCGCCTGGGTGTTGACGCTGAAATGCGGCGCTTCCCAGTGCGCGGAGATTACCAGCAGCGCACGCGGCCGCGCGCCTATCAGCTCGGGTACGCTGCGCAGCCAGCTGGCCATTCTCGACCAGGTGTCCGCGGGCTCCCAGTCCATGAAGAAGCAGGGGCCGGCGCCGTGTGGCACGAAGAGAGTGGGCAAATTAGAAAGGGTCATAGTGTACGAACTCCCGGCTGTTAGCTGAATCAGGGCCTAGAACCGCAAGCCGAAGCGGCGGTCCAGTGAATACTCCCCGCCACCGCGCAGCATGAGGGCGATTGCGAGCAGCAACCACATCAGCGGATACTCGATACCGCCGTTGGTCCAGAAGAAGCCGTTCGCCCAATGGACACTGAGTGCCACGGCCAGCAGCACGGCGACCGCAGCGGCTGCCGGCCGGGTCAGCAGGCCGACCACCAGAGCCAGGCCACCGAAGAACTCGACCAGCCCGGCCAAGAGGGCGAACAGAACGCCAGGCTGCATGCCCAGGGTGTCCCCGAAAAACGCTCCGGTACCGGATAGTCCATAGCCACCGAACCAGCCAAAGAGTTTCTGTGCGCCATGGGGCATCAGAAGAAGTCCGGTGGTTACCCGTATCAATGGATAGGCCAGCGGACTGACCTTCTCGAGGAAGGGCGTTGAGGCAATGCGCTTGTCTGTGGTGGCGTTCATGCTGGAGCTCCTGTTTGGGTTGTGACGCGATGTATTGGAACAGGGGACAGAATAGGGTAGTTTCCCCAAAGGCGTAAGACTCCAGGATTGGAGCTCATGGTTGATAAGACGGAAACCATAGGCGGTGCCATTGAAGATGTGCGGGCCTTCTGTACGGTTGTGGAGTTGGGCACGGTGTCTGCCGCCGCCCGGCAACTTCAGGAGACCAAAGGCAGCATCAGCCGGCGCCTGTCGCGTCTGGAAAACCGCCTGGCAGCGAGGCTGTTGGCACGTACCCCACGGGCAGTCTCGCCGACCGAGGAGGGAACCGCCTTCTATACCAAGGCCAGAGAGGCCTTGAAATGGATGGATGATGCCGCAGAGGGGGCACGACAGTCACAGGATGTGCTCCGCGGGCACCTGCGTGTAACCGCTCCCATCGATCTGGGCATGGACGTGCTGCCCGACCTCGTGGTGCGCTTTCGCCGCGTGCACCCGCAAATCAAGGTCGAACTCTTGCTTACCGACTCGCCCCTCGATCTCGCCGCCAACCGAATTGATCTCGCACTCAGGGCAAACGTGGGGGGCCTGCCGGATATGGCCTATCGGGCGTCGAAGTTAGCGGATTTTCATATCGGACTGTACGCGGCGCCGGACTACCTTGCGGCCAATGGCGGCAGCCCGGACGTGCCTTCAGCGCTCGCCACGCATTCCCTGATAGTGTCGCGAGCCTTTCCCGAAGCCACACAACTGCTGCTGACCGATCAACGCGGCCGCTCGCACCAAATCATTGTGTCTCCAGTAATTCGAACCAGCGATTACGCCAGCTTGCTGCGTCTGGTTGTCGCAGGCGGCGGGGTTGGGCCGATCCCGAGTCTGGTGGCAACGGCTTCTGTTGCGTCCGGCGCGCTGCTACCCGTGCTCCCAGAGTGGAGTATTTCCAAGGGCACGCTTTACGCCATCAGCCTGGCTGGGCACGGGGCACCCGCCCGCGTAAGGGTATTTAGGGATTTTGTGCGCGCAGAGCTCGCCGAGGCGGAGGCCAGGTTCTTTCCGCGCGTGCGCCCTGAATCCAACACGTAAATCGCTGGAAGAGCCGGAGCGAATAATTGCCGCCCGGAAGTATCGGTCATGGTCAGAGTGAAACAACACCCCTTCCGGTCGACCTCGCCGCTCGTAGGCCATTTTTGTTGCAGCATTACCAGTGCCGGACTTGGCCCGCAGGCCCTCCTGGTCATCAGCCTGCCCTGGCGCTACAGGGCTTGCTCTTGGCGCGGCATTCGACGCCAAAGCCAGAAGAGCAGCAGCAGACAGGCTCCCAGCAGTACTGTCACGCCCGGCCAGCCCCGCCATTCCCAGGCAAAACCGGCAGCGACATTGATCAGTGCACCACCGCTGTAAAAACAGCTGAGATAAATTCCGGCCGCGGTTCCGCGGGCGAAGGGCGCTCGCCGGGTCACACTGCCGTTGCTGGCGGTATAGCTGAAAAAATAGCCCAGGGTGAAGACTACCAGCGCGAGGCTCAGCCAGACCAGGTGGGGCAGCAGTGTGCCCATCAGCCCCAGCAACATCAGTGCCGTTCCGCCGCCAATGGGCAGCCAGGGTCCGCGTCCGTCCACCAGATGGCCACTTAGCATCGACACGGGAATGCCCAGCAGCAAGAGCAGGAACAGGAAGCTGGTGGTGCCCAGTGACAGCGAAAAGGGCGGTGCCATCAGATAAAAGACGATGATGCTGTAGAGGGAAATGTAGGAGCCCATGAGCAGGAAACCAATGGCGAAAAAGCGCCGCAGCTCCGGATTACGCCAGTGCGCGAGTACGGTGTGGAGTGATGCTGCCAGACTGTGACGTGCAGGCCGAAACTGTCGTTCGCGCGGTAGCAGCTTCCACAGTGCCAGCGTAGCCAGCAGGCCCAGAACTCCTATCACCGCCAGGGACAGGCGCCAGCTCTGCCACTCGCCCAGAGCCCCCGCCATCAGGCGCCCGCTCACGCCACCCAGGGCGTTACCTGCGGCGTACAGGGCAATGCTGCGACCGACAATGCCCGGCGCAACTTCCTCTGTCAGGTAGGCCAGGGCAATCGCCGGTACGCCGGCGAGGACCAGGCCGGTCAGTGTCCGCCAGAAAAGCAGGTCGACGAAACGCGGCGCCAGGGCTGCGGCGACGGTTGCCAGGGAGGCCAGGCCCAGGCCACCCAGCAGGAATCCGCGACGGCCAAAGCGGTCGGACAGCAGCCCCGCCGGCAGCAGCATCAAGGCCAGGGCGAGCATCATGGTTGCCGAGAGCGCCCAGCTGGCGGTAGACGAGGTCACGTCGAAGTAGGTGGCCAGTTCGGGCAGTAGCGGCTGGGTACCGTGCAGCACCGACACGGAGCAGAAACCACAGAGGAACATTGCCAGCCGCAGACCGGGTAGCTCGTGACTTCCGGGCTGGAGGGGGCGGTCCTCGGGGCTGGAAGGGGCGAGTTGCGATGACATGGCTTGACACGTGACCGGGGGGGGATATAACTTAACAATAAAATACGCATAAGTAAATGTTTCGGTCCGGGTTGGCTTCTGTGAGTTGTCCGGCCCCAGGGAGATTGCATCATGCCTGAGTCGTCTGCGTTTATACCGGCGGTTCCCCCGAGCCTTGTTCAGGATGTCTTTAGCGAGCAGGAGCTGGCGCAGCTCTTCCGGGTCCTGCGCACGTCAGGGCCCTGGCCACTTATTGCGGGGATCTATTTCCGGTCGGTGGACGAGCTGCTGGCTGTCAGCGGTCGCGCGGATGTTGCGGCTGACAAGGCGCAGCTGGAGGATTTTCTGACCCCGGCCTTCCGCGGCATACTCGGTAACAATGGACTCTGCTACTACGACGACCTGCATGAGATATTCTACAGTCGCAAGCTTCTGGATTCGGTCAAGCAGATGTACGGCGCACGCTACGGAGCTCCCTACCTGTTCCAGTTCAACCTCCAGGGGCCCAGCCATGGCCTTGATGGCGGTCACTTCGACGGCCGCAGCTGGCGCGGCATGGATCCCACCAATACACCGGCCTGGCTGATGAGTGTCATGGCCAAATCCGGTCTCTTTGATCACTGGGGTGTCAAGGCAGGCCAGGTCATCACCTACTTCTACGATTCCAGTATTGACGGCGGCTTCACCTATTGGCCCGATGGACCCGAGGGAGAACCGCGGCGTTTTGTCCCCCCGTTCTGGAACAGTGGCATCGTGACCGACAACCAGCGCATGTTTCACCGCGGCGAGGCCTGTGGGCCAAGGGATCGCCGTGACCTCCCTTCCGGCTTCAGCCTGCAATCCCGCATTCGCGCCGTGGGTGAGAATGACTGGGAAGTGGTCGATGATGACAAGGTGATTGCGCGCTATGCTGCCGGGGAGGTTCGCCTCCTGATTCACTACAGCGCTCATGTGTTTGACGACATGACTGATCTGAAGCGCTACTTTGACCACACCGATGACCTGACCCCGGAACGGGCACTCAACATATTGATGGATGATCTGCAGTTGCGGGGTGTGTCCTTTGATATGCCCAGTGACCCGCTCAATGATCCGGTATTCATCGATACGCTGAGCAGAACCTACGCTGTCCAACCTGCCCGTTTCCCGCCCGAGGCCCCATTGGACAGCGCCGCCTGATTTCTCCGGGGCCTCTGGGCATGCCATGCTGTGGCGGCTGGCGCTTGATTTCATGCTGCAGTGCTTTGTCATGTCCCCCGCCGGACTCGCCCTGGATCCGCGCTGAGCACGCGCTCGCCTCGCTGCAGCTGAGTGCTTGACCCCCGCCCCCTTTGTTAATTAAACTTACCTGTAATATAAATCTAATTGGATGTGAGTGGTTACCATGGCCTACAGAATTGATGACAGTGGCACTGCCTGGCTCGGCGATCACCCGGTGCCGGTACCCACCTCGATCAGTGATGAAGCGCGTGCCTATCTCGCCGGCAACCCGTGGGGCGATGCCCCGATGCCGGACGAGCCGGTGCCCATGTGGACGTTCCGTGAGCCGATGGCGGCCGCCTTCGAGGCGCTGAATCAGCAGGCGCAGTCCCTGTACCCGGTGGACATCGAAGAAATGCAGATCGGTGGCGTCCGCTGCCACTTGATACGGCCTCTGGACATACCCGCGGAGCATGAAGGGCGTGTGCTGATCAATCTCCACGGGGGTGGTTTCGTGGTCGGTTCGGGTGCCCTGATCGAAGCCATTCCCATTGCCCACCTGGCCCGTGTACCGGTGATTGCCGTGGACTACCGCCTGGCACCGGAGCACGCCTACCCGGCGGCGGTGGACGATGTGGTAGCGGTTTATCGCGAGGTGCTGGCACATCATCCGGCGGACAAGGTGGGGATCTTTGGCAGCTCTGCCGGGGGCATTCTTACCGGCCAGGCGGTAGTCCGTCTGGAAAAGGAGGGCCTGCCCCTGCCGGCTTGCGCAGGAGTGTTTTCCGCCGCAGGCAATCTCTACGATTTCGGCGATACCCGCAGCATCTTTACCCTGAGCGGCTTTTACGGCGCCCACAGTTTCCCTCTGGACCATGAGCTGAGCGAGGTCCACAACTACCTGGGAGGCGCTGACCCGATGGATCCGCTGGTGTCACCGGACCGTGCCGACCTGTCCCGATTCCCGCCCACGCTGCTGGTGTCGGGTACCCGGGATGCCCTGCTCAGTGCCACCACGATGTTTCACCGCGCGCTGCTGCGGGCCGGGCGGCCGGCGGAGCTGGTGGTCTTCGATGCGCTGCCGCATTCCCACTGGTATGCGCTGCACCTGCCCGAGACCCGCGAGGCGCTGGACATCATGGTGCGTTTCTTCAACAGCAAACTGGCCTGAGGGTCGCATGGATCCCGGCGCCACAGTCCCGGGAAGCGATGAGGTAGAACACATGGATATCGAACGCGCAAAAATTTTCCGCCCGGTGGCCGAGCCACGGGTGATCGAGGGTGCCTACAGCGAGGACCAGCACCGCCGCCTGCTCGAGGTTGTCCGTAACAATGGCCCCTGGTCGCTGATTATCTCACAGCACTTCAAGTCCGCCGAGGAGCTGATTGCCACCACCTCCGGCTCCCTGCCGGAAGGTGTCGAGCCCACCCTGGACATGTTCCTCAGCCCGGTGTTCCGCGGTTACTACTCCTACGGTGGTGTCTGCAGCCAGCCGGAAATCGAGGACTGCTTCTACAACCCTAAGTTTCTGCAGCTGGTGCGCGACTACTGGGGTGCGAAATACGCCGAGCCCGACAGCATGCTGTTCAACATTCAGGGCCCCTGTGGCGGTGCAGGCAACCCCCATGTCGATGCCACGCGCTTTCGCGGGCTGACCCTGGACAATACGCCGATCTGGTTGATGAATACCATGGTCAAGTCGGGCCTGTTCAAGCACTGGCAGGCGCGCAAGGCGCAGGTGATTGCCTGGTATTACAAGGGCAAGGTCGGCGGTGGCTTCACCTACTGGCCGGATGGCCCCCACGAGCAGCCGAAACAAATTCACGCACCCATGTGGGGGCGCGCCGTGGTGGTGGAGAACGAGATGATGTTCCACACTGCCCAGAGCAACGGGCCGAGCGCTTTGCGCAAGCCGGAGGGACTGGCTTTTGAATCGGTGATGGAAGCCGATCCGCAGGTTGCCGGTGGCTGGCGCATTCGTACCGGTGAGCAGGTCATTCAGCAGATTCCGGAGGAGGAGTTCCGTTTCCTGGTGCACTGGGGGGCGAATGTCTACATGGACCTGGATGAGCTCAAGCGCACCGTGGACCATACCGACGACATCTCCCATCAGCAGGTCTTCGATATCTTCATGCAGGATCTGAAACGCCGAGGCATTCAATTCGAGGAGCCGGGTGACCCACTGACTGATCGCGCCTTCATCGGTCTTTTGACTGGCGTGTATAACGTGGGTGCTCCGCTGTATTTTCCGCCTGAACCCGACGACGAACTCGCCGCCTGACATTGGATCGATTGTGGCTCCCGATGGCAGTAGCGTCGCCTTTTTAGTCTAGCCGGTGCAAAGGAATCCCTTCTCAGCAACAAAAAGGATGTGCGACATGTTTGCGATGATTATTGAGGAAACCGGTGGCCCCGAGGTTTTCAAGTACGCCGAGCTACCGACCCCGACGCCCGGACCGGGTGAGGTGCTGCTACAGGTCGCTTACGCCGGCGTTAACCCGGCCGATTGGAAGAACCGCGAGGGTCATCTGGCGCAATACCGGCCCTATACTTTTCCCTACATTATCGGCTTTGATGCAGCCGGTATCGTCGCTGCGGTGGGAGAGGGCGTGACGGAATTTCAGCCGGGTGAGCGAGTGTTTACGCCTACCAATCACGGCCAGGGCGGGCAGGGCAGTTACGCCGAGTTCGCGATTGCCAGTGCCGATCGCGTGGCCCGCATTCCTGATGGTCTCAGCTTTGCCCAGGCAGCAGCGCTGCCGGTCGCCTCGCTCACCGCCTGGCAGGGCCTGTTCGATCGCGGCGGGCTAGAGGCGGGGCAACTGGCGATGATTCACGGCGGCTCCGGTGGCCTGGGCAGCTTTGCCGTGCAGTTTGCTCGCTGGGTTGGCGCGCGGGTCGCAGCCACAAGTTCAACCCCTAATGTGGACTACCTGAAATCTCTGGGGGTAGAGCGCGTGATTGATTACCGCACGGAGAATATTGCCGACGCGGTGGCGGCCTGGGCGCCCGAGGGCCTGGATTACCTCATGGATGCCGTGGGCGTAAGCTCCTTGCCTAACGGGCTCGACCTGGTGAAGCCAGGCGGCACTCTCGTTTCCATACCTACCTTGGTGGATGACGGAGACATTTCCGCACAGGCGGCGGCAGGTGCGGTGAAGGGCGTAAAGCGAGTTTTTTCGACCATGGACGATGTCGGGTGTGGCCCAACTCTGCAGAAAATTGGTGAGTTGCTGGACAGTGGTGACATCTTGCTGCCGCCGCTGCGGGAATTCCCGCTGCGGGAAGTGGCCGAGGCACACCGCATCATTCAAGGGGGGCACAACCGCGGCAAGACTGTGCTCCGCGTCGCGGAGTTTTAACAGGCCTGCGACACGATGCTGCTGCCTTGCAGTCGCTCAGCCCGAGCTCCCTCTGCCGCCCCTGGCCATCTGGGCGATGGCCAGGGCTTTCGCGAGCGTGCCGTGTCGCAGCAAGCCGACATCAGCACCGCTGTATGCTGGCGACTTTGGCGGATGTGTGCATATCGAGAATCATGACTTTTTCCTTGGAGGATCTATTGTTCTCGCCCGACAGTCATGAGTCGAGAAATATTTTTATCAATAAGTGCTTTCTATGTGCTTAAACTTATGCATACTATAATTCGAATATTAATTCTAATTAACAGAAATTCAAGAGGTGTATCATGTCCGTGAGTTCCTTCCGTGTCACTCCGATTGCCCGTGGTGTTCAGGTCCTTGCCACTACCGCTGTGTGTATGGTGCCCTTGGGCGTGTCGCCCGCCTTTTCTCAGGATAACGCCCGTCTCGAGGAGATCATTGTCACGGCGCAGCGCCGCGAGGAGAGTATTCAGGACGTACCAATCGCCATCAGTGCCATCAGTGCCGAGAGTCTGCGCCAGCAGGGTATCAGCAGCGCCTTCGACCTTCTGGGCAAGGTTCCCTCGCTGACAGTTACCAGTGCTGGTAACCCACGCAATGCCGAGGTGGTTACCATCCGCGGCCAGGGTGCGACCTACCTGGCCCCGGTGGGGGTAGTGAACTATTTTGCCGAGGTCCCCCTGATCCAATCCGGCATCATCGCCAACCAGGGCGCACCGGGCACCTTCTTTGACGTGGGTTCCCTGGAGGTGCTGCGCGGGCCCCAGGGTACGCTGTTCGGTCGCAACACCACTGGGGGGGCGCTTCTGCTGGACCCGCAGAAACCCTCCGAAGAGCTCCACGGCTACCTCCAAGTACAGGGTGGCAATTATAACAATCGCGAGTTTGAAGGTGTCTTCAACCTGCCAGTGATCGACGACACGTTGATGCTACGCCTGTCCTACAAGAGTGTGGAGCGCGACGGCTTTACCAAGGATGTCGGCCCCGAGGGCTTTGGCTTCAGCGATGTCTGCGCGCCAACTCCGCAGCCTTTGTGCGGCGCCTTTGCCCCCGATGCCCGCTCGCCAGGGTTTGCCGGCAAGGACTACGACAACAAGGATTGGTCACACCTACGCCTCGGGGTGCTCTGGCGGCCTACCGAGACCATCGACAATTACTTTATGGCCTTGCGGTCGGAGTCAAAGGACAACGGCACTGGCTTCATCTTCAGTGGTGCCGGCCCGGGTGCCAACGTCGCTAACCTGGCGGGTAATTTTGCCTACGGTATCAACAACCTCTTCACCGGCAATGTCTTCGATCCAACCATCACGCAGAGCGTGGTGGAGCGTGCCCGTGAGCTCGGACCACGCAAGACGGCCATGAACCATGACCAGTTCACCAACATCGACCACGATGCTTACATCAATACATTGTCCATTCAGCTCAGCGATAACCTGCAGCTCAAGAACATCGTTTCCTATCAGGAAATGCAGCTGAATTACGACTGGGATCTGGACGGTTCGTTGCTGCCCATGCTGGGACAGCTGCCGCCTTTTATTGGCGATAATGAACTGGACAATGTCTTTGGCGAGCCGGGTGATCGCGGTGTGATCTCGGATAACAGCCAGACCACTTTCGAGCTGCAACTGCAAGGCATGGCGCTGGACGACAACCTTGACTGGGTGGTGGGCACCTACTATTCCAGTGTGGAGCCGGAGGGGCTGCAGGGCACCGCTTCATTCAATGCTGCCTCATTCAACAGTGGCTTATTCTTCGAGCAGGAGATCACTGCCTTGGCCTTCTATTCCCAGGGTACCCTGAATCTGGCCGCCTTGAATCCGGATTGGGACCAGTGGCGCCTGACCCTGGGTGTGCGGCACACCGATGATGAAACCGAGGGCCGCCGCCTCACCAACAACTACTATTCGGACCGCGTCTACAGCAGCCCCAACGAGTTCGAGCGGCAGGTGAGATCGGCTAACCAGAACTCCAAGGAGTGGACCTGGACCGTCGGCCTGGATTATCAGTACAACGCGGATACGCTCGTCTACGGCAAGGTAACTCGCGGCTACAAGGCCGGCGGCTTCAACTATGCCGCGCCGCGTACGCTGACTTATGAGCCGGAATTCGTGACCAGCTACGAATTGGGTGTGAAGGCCGACTTTGCTGTTGCCGGTATGCCTGCCCGCACCAACGTGAATGTCTATACGATGGATTATGATGACATTCAGCGCGCGGCGGCGGACAACTTCCCGATTGGTGGCTTCCTGCCCGATACCAACGATTTCAACGGTAATGGCGACACCAGCGAGTTCGTCTGTACCGGGCCAAACGGGGAGAACTTTGCCGCCAGCGCTACCTGTCTCGATCAGGGTGCAATTACCTTCAACGCCGAGGCTGCGCGCATTTCCGGCATCGAGATCGAGTCGACCATCGCGCCGGTGGAGAATCTGGAAATCAGCCTGTCCTATTCCTATATCGACGCGGAATACCAGGATTACGACCTTACCATCTACGCCGATCCGTTGCGCGGCGGCACCACGCTCTATCCCTGCAGTGGCCCTACCACCTGGCCGGGCCTTGGTCAGGCATCGGTGAGCCTTGATTATTCCTGCATTCCCTTCCAGAACACTCCGGAGCATATTGCGGCGCTGAACGTCCGTTACTATCTGCCACTGGGCAACCTGGGTGAGCTGGTGTTCTTCGGCAGCATCAATCACCAGGGCAAGACGTATTCATCCGCGACCACCTCTGAGCGGGAGGACCCGACTGCCTGGGTGGATTCCTATGAAGTGGTCAACCTGTCGCTGGAGTGGAACGGCATTTTGGGCAGCAGCCTGGATGCCCGGGCTTTCGTCACCAACGCGACCGATGAAACCTATTCGGTCAATGAATACGTGGGCTTTTCACAGTCATCCGGCTTTACCAATACAGTCTACGGTGAGCCGCGGATGTACGGCATGTCACTGCGCTACCGCTTCGGCGACTGAGCGGTCTGAAGGCATCAGGTATTCGCGGCCGCCATGTGCGCAGGTGCATGGCGGCCCTTTACTTTGTGGGCCCGGTTGGCAGCAGTTGCCGGCTGTACGCCACTTGCACTACATAAAACTTACATATAAGATAAATATACTACGCAGCAAACTCTGGCCGCTGCAGCGCGGCCCGTTTGATAAGAGGCACAGCCATGAACGCACAGATTCTCGATCACACCCCGACACTGCCCATTCGCGATCAACAGGCGTTGCGTGATGCGCTCGAGCAAGGGGATGTTCCCACCCTGTTGATGGTGCTCACCCATTTCGAGGGAGACGTGGCTTTCATGGAGCGTTTTCACCCTTATATCGGCTCAATCTTCGAGGAGCAGGCGGTCATCCCCGAGGAACTGCTCGCAGAGCTGCGGGATCGACTGTTCC
>TARA_R110001599_G_scaffold87509_2_pt1 | contig 11917 bp, 4 predicted proteins | sample TARA_R110001599 | Tara Oceans TARA_R110001599 (sample SAMEA4398360) | marine metagenome | biome: Polar Biome; feature: [MES] marine water layer (ENVO:01000295) within the mesopelagic zone...; material: water (ENVO:00002006), including particulate matter (ENVO:01000060) such as...... | reverse complement strand
AAATGATTAAAGATTTTACTCCTGCTAGAACAAGTTTAGCTTCTGGTATAGTAGTAAAACAACATTTATTAGAAAGAAACAGACAAAGACCAGCTCAAGTTTCATCTTCAAATGAAACATTAGAAGCTTTAGTAGTTAATCTACCAAAAGATTATAGTTCGGGGTCATTAGATTACCCCCAATATTCAACATCAGGTTCAGCCATATATAAATTTACAGGAGGTGCTGGTGGTTCAGTAAATAAGTGGAATGGTATGCAAACATACCAATTAACACTTTCTAGTATAAGAAATCCTACAAAAATAGAAAGTAATTTATTTTATAACTCAATTTCTCCAATACCTGTTTCAGAGAATTTTAATGATGTACGAGGATATGCTATAACAGCAGATAGTGGAACAGTTGAGGTAACTTTTGAGTTTATTGGTTTTAACAGTAATGGTAGTATTGGATCAATCTTTAAAACATCTTCTTCATTAGCTGAATTTAATGTTGGAGATATTATTGTTGTAAATGGATCAGATATAAAAACTGGGACTACAGGAGAATTAAAATTTAAAGTTGATACTAATATATTAGAGAAACTTATATATCCTAACAATAGATTTAATATAACACAAAGTTATAATACCATTGGAACAGAAAGAAGTCCTAATGAATATTCAGTTATTAATAGTACCTTTTTTAACTATAGTAGTTCACAGTTTTTAAGTGCTTCATATCAAGGTAGGGGAATTGAAGTTGTAAACTCACAACATGAATTTTATGATGGTGAATTTAGCGGGTCTAAAATAGTAGCCACTACACAATCCTTAAATCCTGGCTGTGCACCTTATTTAAATGTAGTTGATAAAGGGGCTAGATATAATCCTTTATTTTTTAATGGAGAAATAAACTTAAATGAACAAGGAACAGTTAATATAGATTCCTTTAATGATCCTAATAATGAACCCTTAGATGGATTTGCATGGGTTTTTTCTAAAAAACCAACAAACCCCCAAATTTTATCTTTAACTGGGGCAGACCCAAATTTTAATTATGTTTATTCTATAAAACTATCTAGAAGAGATATTGATGGTAATGATGTAACAGATTATGTTGAAGCTGGAACTGAAATACAAGTTAATATGCCTTCGGCCCCAGCATTTGGGGAAGGTATACCAACTTATATAGTAGAAGGAGTAATACCTGAAGCTAATTCTGTAAGATTAAGAATTGCTTTAGAAAAAGGGGATAATAGAACTTCTAATCCATCTATCGTCAGTGATAACCTTCTTTATCAAAGGGATACCTCCCCATCAACAGGGGGAGGACCCGGGGTTTTAATATCATCTAGTTTGTTAAATAGTTCTGGTACTTCTAATACAAACGTGTTAGATCCATACTTAATAACAAGTTTTTTAATACCTTCTGCATCATTCGATAATGATTATAGAAGTATATTTGCATCTGCCTCCCAACAATCGGGGTCAGGTAATGGGGTTATAGAAATAAATTATAATTCAAATGCCACAGGAAATAATGTAATAACTTATAATTATTCGGGAGCATTTTTAGATACTTCATATTCCCAAAACAATATTTTTAGGTTTAATGTAGATGTTACTACAGTAAATTTACAACCTATTACTGCACTTTTACCAACAGTTTCAGAGAAATTTAATATAAGATTAAGATCTGATGGAGAAGCTTTTTTCCCAATAACCTCTTCAGAAAATGGGGGATCTGAAAATTGGTCATTTGTTGCAACAACAACATACACTTCATCAGATGATAGGGTAAATAATTCTAGTTTAACTCAACAAAATGTATTTAAACATCCTACAAATTTAAATCAACAAGAGGTTGTCACAGTATATTCTACCCCAGCATTAGCAAAAACCCTTAATTATAACGAACCCATTATAAACTCAGTTGGGGGTACAAATGCATGGTTTGGACCAGATGGTTTGTCTTCTACTGGAAGTGCTAACAATGCCCAACCACTACTTTTAGGAGAATCAAATGGGCAAGGCAGTACTGGCCAGTTTTTAGCAGCTGGGATGTTACTTCCTGCAAACCAACAAGAATATAAAGAGTGGGTAGATTCAGGAAAGTCTGTCTTTGAATTTGATGATGTTTCTAGTTTTATTACAGAAGATATATGGAGATACTCATCTTATAATTTGTATAGAACACCTAATATACCTTTAAACTTTTCAATGTCCTTTTATTATAGTGCCTCTAATTTATCCACAGGTGGTGGTGGTGGTGAGTCATTCTCAGTACAAGGATTAATTCATAATGGACAGGGATATAATCCAAATAATGCTGGTATAACATCCCAAGCTATTACTTTAAATGGTACAGGATTAACATTAAACGCAACAACATTAAATACAACTACAGGATCTGGGTTTACTACACTTTCTGCTGCAATCACAGCAGGAGGTTTATCACCAACAAATACTGCAAGTATTTTCACAGCCGGTAACCTCTTTGGTGCACAAACCACTATTACCTCAGTAGGAGGTACAGTATTAAGTGCTAATTCTTCATTAACTATTAATTGGGCTGGTTATATTCCCAATGCCTTTAACGTACGATATTATCCATTATTTAGTGGATCTGATGGTTTATTTTATGGAGTAGGTGAGATAGGCCCTTCAGACCCATTTGGTGCACAGGTAGGATACGATTCTAACGCACCTAAGTTTTCTGGTTTGTACAGAGCTAATGGTGCTCCAACTTCTAAATTACCTGGAGAAGATGTAGTAGCAAATTCAATAATAAGTGGTTTATTTATTCCTCCTACCCAATTTGAAGGTGTAGGAACACCCACCTTTAATGATAACCTAAATAATTTAATACCAGGTAACTCAGGTTCATTCCCCGCATTAACAACTAACCCATTATTATTAGATCTACCAGCAGGTCACCCAAAAATAGCTCAAGGAGGTACTTCTTCATTAGATTATAATTTTGGAAGAATCCAATTTAGTGGAACTCCTACAACCGCAACATCTATTCTTACTGCCCCCTTTTCTGGCAGTCTATCAGCATCAAACAATAGTGTATGGGATAGTCCTAATGGAAATCAATCATATTGGGGGGATAATGATTTAGATGGGGATGGAGCATATACACTTTCTTCAACTAATTGGGGTAATTGGCAGACAAATATATCATCACTTATAGGTTTTGGTGGATTTTTTCAAGATGTAGACGCATTTGTAAACCGTTTAGAAATATATTATTCTTATAATATAAATGTCTATGTACCTACTGGCACAACAATTAATGCAACAGCTTCAGTACAACATCAAGCGGGTGGGAATGAATTTATAAGTGCCGGTAATGCTACAAGAAATAATATATCTCCTCGTGCAAATACTACTCCAATTTCACTAACAGACCCAACAACTGGTGTATCTGGACTGTATGACTCTTATTTTTTTGATTTGAATAGTGGACTAGCATCCAATAATATTTTTGAACCTTCTAGTACACAACCTGTTAAAACTAGATTAGCAGTTAAATCAGATACATCTTTTCTTTTTTATATGAATGAATGGGATGTTGAATCAGTTAAGGCATATTGGACTCTTTTGCAGTTATCTTCATCTACTGTCATAACAAATACGAATGGTACATTTAAAAGTACAGGGTTAGGTAATGCATCTACTCTCCAAAATTTCTTTACTCCTAGTATAGCAGGGGCTATACAATCTGGATCTATAGATGCTCAGGCACTTTTAAAATATACAGGTTCTACATATGATACTGATACAAATACTATTGTAAATGTTGATACTATAATAACATCAACAAATAATGTAACATACGATATATATCCTAGTGCAATAGTAGATTTTGAAAAAACGGCATCTAATGCTGTTGGAACATTTACAAATATTTCACCATACGCTGCAAATAATACTTCATCAACTACAAATTTATCTGGTGGGATGTATTATATAGAATATTCTATGAGTAATTATGATTCTAGTTTTACAGATACTTATGATTTTGCTTATATACCAAATTCTAGTCAATCTATAGCTATAACCCAATCAGTAACAATAGCGGCATCATCAATAACTGACCCAACAGCTAGTATATTCCCACAAATTCTTTATGGTAATCCTTCAGATCGTTCAACTTTTGGAGAAGTAATTCAATATGATAGTGGTTTAGTCCCATCAGCTTCAGTATTAAATTCTGCTTCAGTAGGGCATTATTCTTTTACAGGAAGTTTTTTCCCAAGAACTAGTGATGGTTGGAAAATAAATGATTCATTAAGAATGGCTTTTAATGTTATTAGACAAGGATCTAATATTGGGGTAACAATAATATCTTCAAGTTTTGGAATATCTCCGGGACAAAGTATTTATTCACCAATAACAGCCTCAGTTTTATCTCCAAATGTATATAGGGTACCAACTATAACACAATTTTCTATTCCAACTTTTTACCAAAATGGGGTTTTACCTTTTGGTTTAGCTTTAGATTGTCAACCTTTATTAAATAACTATAATGAAAATAGAAAAAGTTCTTACATTATGGATGTTGATTATTCTAATGAATCCGGCCCAATTATACCAGTTAATCAAAATCAAATTTTACAAGGTATAGCAACTAGAGCATCAGTCCCTGATTCTAACTATTCGTCAAAATCATGGACAATTCCTAGATACACAGGTTCTAGATCTATATGTAATCAAATAAATGTATTTACTTATGGAGATATTGGTACTTATGGTCAATTACCTAATATTGAGAGTAGATTAGCTTATTTTGCTTATTTTGAATCTATTATCAATCCTTACCCTTTATATAATAATGCAACCCAACTAAATATAGCTTATTTAATTGATGAACAAGAAAATGCACTACCTCCTTCATTAGGTGGACAAAGTTATGAAATAATAAATACACTTTACCCACCAGAAAGTGAAGTTTCTGTACAAGTAAACTCAGGTAGTAATATTTTACAAGAATTAAATGGCCCTCAAAACATAAAATCTGTAGGACAAAGATATGAGCCAATTTGTTTTTCACAAACATCAAGTAATGGGCATACAAATGAGATACCATTATCAGGATCTGGAAGAATATCTGTTTATGATAATGTAGGAAGTGCTGCATCAAAAACATTTTATGCAACGTCAATTATGGGTGGAGGTGTAACATCTATCGATGATATCAACAATTTAATTGGTAATTCTCATATAAAAGGAAATTCTACGGCAACAAGTGAATTTTATAGATTAAGACCAACTGCAAGTATAATTACTGCTTCATATAATAATGCTAATGCTAACCCACAACCACCAATATATCCACCATATTCTGATGGAATCTTTAGATTTACAAGTAGTATTGATAATGTTGCAGGTCAACCATTAAAAAACCCACAAACAATATATGGTGAAACTACTTTTGTAACATCCTTTTTATATGAATCAGGTACAGATGAAATGAGAATAATGCTTGGGTGTAAGTTAGCCCCTGGTGGTGGTGGGATTACTAATTTTATTGATTTTAATTTAGTAGATTTAGAATTAACTGTTTATTATTTAGGTCAAAGTAGATATTGTGGTAGTGTACTTGGTCAATTAGAAAATGGAGGTAGTTGGAGATCAGGACAAATGGTACAGTTTATTACACCTACTGGAGGTGAAAGTATTACCGTACAACAAGATAGTAGTAAGAGATATAATATGTTGTTTGAGGATCCAGTTATAAAATCTTTATTATTAAATAGGGGGGTACAATGGAGAGACCACGGTGGAGTTGAAAATGGGGGACCTGTTGAATATTTCGAATGGAAATTAACATACAACACAGAAGGTCGTAATTTTAATGCTGGTGATCAAGTACATTTTGAATTGTTTGGTAATATGGCAACAGGTGGTGGAAGAGCTTACTTAAATGTCTTTTACCCTCAAGGGTATGAAGCTAGACAAGGAGAAAAATATTACTTACCAACAAACTTTTCAGTTGTAGGGGCATACGATTCAGCTGATGGAGATAACTCAGCATCAGCACCATATTGGGAGTTTTCAGGTTCTGAATTAGACCATATAGAAATGGCATCCCCTAATTTTAATGAAGCTTATGGATCAGCATTTACTCAAGGATATTTACCTTATGAAGCAGGTGGTTCCCAATACTTTGAAGGTGGTTTTGAACCCACAAATACTAGATTCCCAAGGATTACTAAACCACTCCAAATTAAAGTTAATGATGAAATAAGATTTGTAAATAACGAAACATATACTTATACCGTTATAGCCGTAACCCCACCAGAAGAAAATATTACTAGTACAGGACAAGGAAAAGTTAAACTTAAACTAAATAAGGAAGTTAATGGTACTATTAATAAAAATTTCTTTTTAGTTAGAAGACCTATTGATGATGCAAGTGTAGCATATTTAGATATAGATTATCCATATGATGCTGATATTACAAATGTTAATTTATCATCATCAGAATATTCATCTGCAGGGTTAATTTTACCAACATTCCCATCAGAATTTATTAATTATAGCTCATCTGAGATAATAAATAATTTAATTTCTAAAGGAATAATAAAATCTTAAAAAAATCATATATTTATGACATATAACAATATTTATATAAAAATACAACAATGGGATATTTAAACAATGCGGTAGTAACAGTTGACGCTATATTAACTACAAAAGGAAGAGAATTATTAGCAAGAAATGATGGTTCTTTTCAAATTACACAATTCGCTTTAGCTGATGATGAAATTGATTATACACTTTATAATCCAAATCACCCATCTGGTTCTGCATATTACGGTGAAGCAATTGATAACATGCCTTTATTAGAAGCATTTCCAAGTGAAAATCAAATAATGAAATACAAATTAACTACATTACCTAGAGGTACAGCTAAATTACCTGTATTAGATTTAGGTTATGCCGGTATTGTATTAAAACAAGGAGCGCAATTATCAATAACACCACAAACATTAAATTACTTAGGTAATGAACAAGTTTTTGAAACATCAGGATATAGTGCAACTATTGGAGATGTAAGATTAATGAATACTTTTATAGGACAAGGAATTCAAACTGAAGCTGCTATAACAGCAAACCAAACAGCAACAACTACTATTGGTACTAGTATTTCTAAAACTGTAATTGGTACACAATTTAATTTAACAGCAACAACTGTTAATACCTTATTTGGTAGTTTAACTCAATTAAAAACAACTTTAACAGTAACAGGTTTAGATAGTGGTGCAAGACTAACCATTCCAGTAACAGTAACTCAACAAGCATTAAATTAATAAGATATGGCATTTAAAAGATTAGATCCTGAAGATTTTGTAGTAAGTTCAGATTCAGTAACATCAACAGTATGGAGTAATAATGCTCCTTCACTAAACAGTTTCTTTAGTTCTTCAATTCAAAAAGAAGGAGCTTCAGGCCCCTTTTATATTAGTATATATAACACAGCATCTTCAGACCCACAATCCGAAGTACAATTTCAAATTGCTTATGGGAATAAAAATGGTGGTGGAGGAGTAGATTATGATGGAGCTGTACCAAATGTTTCTGCAACATCAACAATTTACGGTCAATATAGAGCCCTAGTTTTAGAGGATGAAAATGCTCAATTCATTTGGGGTACAGATTTTACAGGAAGTAATGATAATGACTTTTATGCTATAAGTATAGAAAGAGCAAGATATAAACAAACACTACTCCCAGGATCTATAAATATTGTATTATCTAGTTCAATCCCAGAATTAGCTGCATTGCATTTAACAGATAATTCAAATATGGTTCCAACTCCTGATTTTTATGGTACAACTAGAGTATACCAGTTAATTAGTGGATCTGATGGCTCTTCATATGATGGGGGAACAGGATTTACACTAAATAGTGGTTCTTATGGGTGGGTGCTACCCGATATTTCAACAATTTTATTAAACCCATATGCTTTAGCTTCTAGTGATGGTAACCTTCCAGAAGGTATTAATATGGTTACAGACAGAAGAAATAATATAAATGCTCAAAACCCCGAAACTTTATTTGAGGTATTTTCAACTTCTAGTGCTAGCCCAGCAATAACTAATGTTTTTGAAGTTAATTCTCAAGAAACATTAACATCTGATTTTGTATTTATTAGAACAAGAAACACAGAATTTAACTACTCAGAAAATCCAACATTTGTATCTGGATCAACTGGGGAAGTAATTTATACTTATTTTATAAATAACCCAACTGTTTTTCCAACAACTATTGGTATGTATAATGATTCAAATGAATTGTTAGCAGTAGCTAAACTGTCAAAACCATTGCAAAAAGATTTTACAAAAGAAGCTCTAGTAAGAGTGAAACTAGATTTCTAAAATGAATGAGCGCTTACAAAACACTAAATTCGCAAGACTTAATTGTATCTCCATTTGAAGTAAACAAAAATTTTTACTTTGTAGGAGGTGAATCCCTAACAGGCTCTGATGTTGGCATTGCACGATATTTAGGAAGATCGGGGAATTATTTAGAATCAAGTAGTCAAATGACGGGGACTATTAATAGCTCTCAAATACCTACAGTTTTAGTATATGAATCAATACGTCAACTTTATTATGGAAATTATGTTTCTGGAAGTGGCGGGTTCATAGGAGATGCGATAACATCTAGCATTGTTTTAGGATCAGATGAAGCAGGCAATGAACGTATAGGTCCTATCCAAAATACTAATTTTTATGATTATCCTCAAACAACTTTATGGGCTAATAGAGATTTCCCAACTGCAAGTGCAGCAACAGCTTCTGTACCTATAGGAGTAATATCAATTCCATCTAAGTTATATGGTGATTACATTCAACCTCAATCTTTTTTAATAGAACATAATGAAAGTGGTTCTATTGGTGATGATGGAGAAGGTAGATTATATTATAATTTTAAAAATCAAAATAATGTACCTGTACAATTTATGGCAGGTAATATTATTTATGAACATGGTATAGTTACTTTATTTGATGCTAAATTAGTAGGTGTTGAACCAAATAATAATTATGGGTCTTCCCGTTATGGAGAAGACATTTATGGTCCTAACATTATTGAAACTGAACTTTTTATTGATGCATTTATTAATTCAAATCAAGTAACAATGTCATTTTCAAGTTCATATAAAATATTTGAAACTCAATACCAAGTAACATTAAATGAAGATGAATTTAATTATTCAACCAACCCTACTACAGTAACAGGAAGTACATTTTCTACTAATCTTACTCAATCCCAACCTTCATTAACTTCTTCATATTATGGAAGACCTTTAGATTTTGCAACTGGGTCTTATTTTGAACCTTATATAACTACAATAGGATTATATGATAATAATTTTAATTTATTAGCAGTAGGAAAATTAGGTAAACCTTTACAGACATCTGCTACAACAGATACTACAATTCTAGTAAATATAGATAGGTAGTTAATATTTATAATAAACAAGTATAAAAATGGCAAAAGTACTTAATTACGAATCACAAATACAACAAGGAGAAATAGTCCAATCATGGCATGTATCACAATCAGTTGATGCATTTACTGGTGTTGAAGATTATGCAATATCAATATCTGGTTCTGTTAACTTAACAAGTTCTTTAAGTATAACACCTTCCCTTTTATTAACTACGGGTCAAAATTACCTATTAACTTATAATGATACAACAGGTCAAGTATATAAAGCATTAACTTCAAGTATAAATATCCCAGCATCCACTGAGGGGTTTCATGTTTATAAAACAGGTTCAAATATAACAAACATAATACCAAATAAATTTGGTACCTTTGATAACACTGGTACTAATTCTGCAATTTCCTCTGGTAATAATAATAAAATCAATTCAAATTGTAGTTTTATAGGAGGTGGTCAATTAAACACAGCCTCAGCAGCATGTACTTTTATTGGAGGTGGATGTAATAATACAATATCCACTCATACAATCGCTGTTATTGTTGGAGGTAGAAATAACAGTATAGCGGGCTCAGGAGGTGATGGATTTTTAGGAGGTGGTTGTGATAATGCAATTTGTTCTAGTACAAATAGTGGTCATATAATAGTAGGGGGTACAGGAAATAAATCATGCAATACAAGTACTGGCGGAGGTCATACTATCGTAGTAGGAGGTTGTTGTAACTGTGCTCTTGAAAATTATTCAGTGGTAATAGGAGGTATACAAAATAGTAACCAAGGAAGTTGTAGTTTTATTGGAGGGGGTACTACAAATACTATAAATATATCTGGACTAGGAGGATACGGTATAATTGTTGGAGGTAGTAGCAACTGCATAGATGGATCTAGTAAATCCTATAATTTTATTGGTAATGGTTCTTCTAATTGTATAATAGATACTGATGGTTCAGTCATTGGGAGTGGTGCATCTAATAAAATAACTAAAGGTAGTTGCAACGCTATTATAACTGGATTCCAAAACTGTGTTGAAACTTCTGCAGGATCAGGTTGCTCTGCAATTTTAACAGGTAGAACTAATAAAGTTACTACTACATATAGTGTGATAGGAAGTGGATGTAATAATATAATAACTGGTTCCACCCAAGGTTACAATTTTATAGGTACGGGTTGTAAAAATACAATTTCTGGTTCAAATTATTCATCTATAGTAGGAGGAGTAAATAATTCATCATCAGCTAGCTGTAGTTTTATTGGAGCAGGTTCTGGTAGTTTTATTAGTGGAAGTTGTGATCATGCATCATTTATTGGGGCAGGTAAAGGAAATAAAATTCAAGGACATTTAAATTTAGGTTCTGCTTATAGTGCTATTGTAGCAGGAGATAGAAATTTAATTACAGGAGCATCTGCATCAATTGATGGTAATAATTTTATAGGTGCAGGTCAACTAAATAAAATTGAAGAATTTTCACATAATTCCTCTATTGTTGGTGGTTTTTCTAACTTTATTTGTAATACTTCTACATATGGGAGAGGGTTTGATAATTCAATTTCAGGTGGAAAGGATAATAATATAATAGGACATATTGGATGTTTTGCATATAATACTATTACAGGTGGTGAATTTAATAAAATCATAGCAAACTCAGGATCGATTTCAGGTTCGTTTAATGGTAGTAATTCTATATTAGGTGGACAATTCAATTGTATTAAAATTGAACCCAATTGCAGTGCATGTTGGAAAGGAAGTAATACTATTGTTGGAGGTGGTTTTAACAAAATATGTGATTCTAAAATTACTGATGTTACAAAGTATAATACTATTATTGGCGGCAGTAGTAACACAATATCAGGATCCGTACAATCAAATATTATTGGAGGAAATGGTAATAATATAAGAAACTCAAAGGCAAGTGCAATTTTAGGTGGTTGTAATATTAGTATAGTACCAGCAAGTAAGGCATGTAATTTTGTTGTAGCTGCAACTTGTGGTAAGACTATTGATCCATGTAATAATACATTTTATACTTGTAATGCTGTTATACTTGGGTGTTTAGAAAAAGCAACAGGTACATTTAAAATAAACCACCCTAACCCAGAATTATCTGAAACACATGATTTATATCATAGTTTTGTTGAATCACCTACTGCAGGAGATAATATTTATAGATTTTCTGCTATAACAATTAATAATGAAGCAGAAATTATATTACCTGAATATTACAGATATTTAAATAAAGATAGCCAATTATGGGTTAGTGCAGATGGACATTTTGGAAAAGCTTTTGGTTTAGTAAATATTAGTGCTACTAAAATTAAAATTACATCAAATGAAGATGGTAAGTATAATATAATGTTAGTAGGAACTAGAAAAGATATAGCAGCAACCAAGGCATGGAAAGGTGTTGTACGTGAAAAAACAAAAACTGAAAAACTAAATTACAAAAATAACTTGTAAAACTTAAAATTATTACGT
>TARA_R110001599_G_scaffold96401_1_pt1 | contig 11921 bp, 8 predicted proteins | sample TARA_R110001599 | Tara Oceans TARA_R110001599 (sample SAMEA4398360) | marine metagenome | biome: Polar Biome; feature: [MES] marine water layer (ENVO:01000295) within the mesopelagic zone...; material: water (ENVO:00002006), including particulate matter (ENVO:01000060) such as...... | reverse complement strand
CTTCGATCTCCGATAGCTTTGTCATATCTCATCTGCCTTTATTATCTTTTATGAAGTACGAACGCACCCGGCGTTAGCCTGGCCGGCCCGTGTCAAAATTTAACTGCAACACGCAACTTAATAAGTGCGTTAGTTAATATAAGCAGCAAGCCAACATCAGGCAAGTTTAGGGAGAATGGGTTAATTTTCGAAATTTTTATTTAAAAACATAAACCTAGCAAAATAAGCAACAAGTCTATACGTATATTCCACATGCGCCGCGGGCCAGTAAAAACAGAAATTGCCCAGCTAAGGAAGCAAGTCGCCGCCCGTGGTTCCGGCTTGATTAATCCACAAATGCGGCAACCCCAAATCGGCCAGCCAGGCTGGTGCGTCACATTCACCATGCAACATCGCGACCGTCGCCGCCGTGCCAGCGAGCAAACAAAGCGGCGCCACCACCGTCACCCCGGCCATCGGTGTATCTACCGGGCGCCCACTGCGAGGGTTAAGGATATGACTATAACGTTTGTCATCGATAAGCATATAACGCTCGTAATCGCCGCTGCTCGCTAGCGCTCCAGATTTTAGAGGAATCACCGCCATAGCGTGCTCAGGGTCGCGGGGATGACGAATGCCAATCTGCCAAGGACTGTCATCCGGGTGAGGGCCAATAATGCGAATATCACCGCCGAGCTCAACCAAGCCATGAGCGATGCCCATGTCGGTGCATATTTGCGCAGCGCGGTCGGCGGCGTACTCCTTGCCAAAACCACCAAAATCCAACTGCATATTTGCCCGCAATGAAATATACGGCGGCTGCCATTGCACCTTTTCCCAGCCCACGCGTTTTAAACAAAACGCCACGGCGGCTGGGCTAGGTAACTGGCCAAGCTTAAAATTCCAAACCTCGCGCAGCACCCCGGAACTTATATCGAACAGACCGCCACTCTCTGCATACGCGGTAGCGGCATAGTTGAGCAGTGCCTCGGTCTCCTCATCAACACGAACAGGATCACCGCCGGCAGCGGCATTGATTTGACCGACAATGCTGTCGTCACGATAGCGGGAATAGCGATGCTCGATACGCAAAACCTCAGCAATGCCCGCGTCGGCGGCAGCCTTAGCCTGTGATTCGGAACTCGCGTACAACCGTAACTCGCAGGGGCTCGCCATCGCGGTAAAGGGATAGTGGTAAAGCTGCACGCCGTTCTCTCCAGTCAGTTTCAAAGAGTATTCAGGCGCGCAGTATGAGGGATTTCACAGCCGCCAGTTAAACCCCAGAGAGAGGATATCAAATTCCACCAGTGCGGGGTTTTCAACATTAACTGATTCTAAAGAATAATCCGCACTGGCCTCGTAGCGCTCCCACTCCGCATGCAGGTCAAGATTTTGCCAACGCTTTTCAAAACGCAGCTTCAAACTCAGTGCACCGTAGGGGGACAAACGATAATCGCTGGAGCCAAAGCCGTCACTGCGCGCGGTGAAAAAATACGGGGCATAGAAATAAGCTTGAGTTTGCGAGTAGTAACGCAGTGATGGCGCGAACACCCAGCCATTGGGAAGATTTTGATACCAGGCGAGCTCCGAGGTGCTGGAGGCAATTTCCCAGTCATCTTCAAAGTAACGGAAATCTAGATGTAAGGCGGCTTTTAAATCCGGCAAGAAATGCCGTAAGCGGCCCTGCGCCACAAATTGATGCCGTTCATCAGGACGACTGTCATTAAAGGTATTTGCCTGATCACTAATCCACACTTTTTTATAGGGATCTGAAAGAAATCCTTGATTCAGGCTGTAACTCAAACTCGCCTGCACCACCGTCGTTTTATTCAGAATTTGAGAAACGCCAACAAAGGCGGTAGTGCTATCTTTCTTGGCGCTTGTAATTCTATCAGCTAATACTGCACCGTCTGTTGGCTCGAGTTCGTCATCGCTATAACCCAAACCCGCCGTGAGCGTTAATTGAGTATCCGGAATTTCATATAGGGCTTCCACCCCCGCATTTACCGCAAAATAGTCATTTTCGTCTGACACGCCGCCCAGTACCGAAATAACTGTTTTGTCGTTGACCAAATGATTAACCTTGGCCTGTACATCTTTGCGCTCCTCGTGAATGGTCGCACCACTCATCACCTGCACAGGGCCGTCTTGCCCCGGCAGAATAAACCAAGGCGATGCACCACTCATGGTCTCGTACATCAATTCAATACTGGCGTCAGTCCGGTCGCCCAACGGCAGTTGCGCGCGAACTTGTTGCGAGTCTATTTCATAGCGCTGCGCCGATCCCCCCGACAACTTACTGCTATCGAGATCCGCTTCGCGGTATGCCGACGCCTTGTATTGCACAAGCGTTTCGGTCAAAACCGAAGCCGCTTGCACCGAACCACTAAGCCCAGGAATCGCCAGCGCCGCGCTGGTCAATGCGGTGAGGGCGCGTTTGCTTTTATTGTTCTGACTCATATCATCACCCCTTAATTACAGCCACAACCACCGCCACCCGCAGTAGCACCGCCATTGCTGGCCTCCTTACTGAAATGCACGTGATTTCGATACGAGCTACTTAGTGCGTCTGGGTCCCAGGCCATTTCTGGCCGAGCCAAATAATCCCGTTCCCAAGCGGCCACCGGTTCAACCGCACAGGCAGGCAATAATCCTACGGCCATCACTACTAACAACAATCGCATATCAGGATTCCTCAGCCAGTAAATTTAGAATTTCTGCGCGAATTGTCTGCGCATCGCCAATACGAAAACCCTCGTGAACGCGACGCACAGTGCCCTGCCTATCAAGCAAAAAAGCCGTAGGCATGCCTTTTACGCCATAGACCGCCGGTAAACGGTTATCTGGGTCGCGCAATACCGGATAAGACACTGGGTAGGCTTTCAGAAACGTTTTAGCGTCATCAAGATAGGCATCAACATTTATCGCTAGCACCACAAAGCCTTGTTCAGTGAATTCGCTATACAGGGCATCTAAGGCGGGCAAGGACTGACGACATGGCCCACACCAAGACGCCCAAAAATCCACATAAACTACCTTGCCTAGGTAGTCGCTCAGATTATGATGCTGGCTATTTACTAGCGTGGAACGGCTGAACTCAGGCGCTTTTTCACCAACGTCAAGTGCAGTCACATTGCCAGCCAGTGTAAGTAGCACTATAGCGATCATTAGGGTTCGCAAATCTGTCATCGTGATTCATACCATTATTTTTATTTATAGCTTCACAACTGCCACGGTCGCTATCGCCCGCTTTGGGGTCAACGTGTCTTAAGGTACTCGATATTGGCGCGTCACACTACATTCACCAGTAAATCAAAACCCAAAAGCCCACACAATTTAGTTAGTGTGGGCCTCGCTGAAGCAGACTACCCACGCAATTTACAGCGTTTTTAAATACTCGATGATGGCATAGCGCTCTTGGTCGGTCAGCACCTTGGTGAACTCGTGCCCAGAGTTACGCTTTGAATACATGTTGTTACTCATCACCTTGCGGTCTTCTAGCCCTTGGGCGCCGACTGGCGGCGGCACAATCCACGTTGGCCACAGCAAGCCACCATCCAGGGAATAGAACAACCACTGCAATTCCTCTGGCGCATCTGCTTGGGGCTGACAGGTGTAGTACGGTATACCTTGGCCACCGTCGTCACACACCAGCTTTTCATGCTTCCAGCCCAGCTGCTCAAAATCATAGCCGCCGCTCGTGCCGCTGAGTTTGGTCTCAAATGCATTGACCGTCATATTCGGGGTAGTCTTACTCTGTCTACGCCATACGTCGTGGCGAGCATCAGGCTTAAGGACCTGCCATACGGTCGGCACTGAACCATTGTGGAAATACGGCGCCGAGGCCCACACACCGTGCAGCGGCGGGGTTACGTAGCCAACGGTTTTTTCTTCAAAGCCACAGGCGCCTTCAATACGGCCAAGGTTCTCACCTAGAGGCAAGCCAGTAATCGGGCTTGATTGCTGACCGAGGGTTTTCACCAAGGTGCTGAGCGGCGTCAATATCCCTGAACGGTCGAGGTTACGGCCAAACTGGTCGGCTAAGGCCTCGGGCGTCAAACCGTCAGTCATCGCGTAATCGTCAAGCAACTCGGTCAATGGATCCTTAAGCTCCGGATACAGGTAATCGGGCTGAGCATCTGGATACGACCACCAGAAGGTAGACACATGTGAGCGGATCACTTGCGCCCAGCCCTCGGCCTGCGCGGGATCGGTATCAATAATTTCTATGGGCACCGTGTAGCCCACGGTGCCCGCCAACTTAGGATCTGGTAGGAAGCGCTTGTCGTTAATATAACGCGGCGAGTAGGCTCCGTGGCAACCTGCGCAAGCGCCGTTGCCCTTCGGTTTAGGAATGTCAGCATTGTCGCCATCGGCCCACAGGTTCTTCTCATGAAACAGCACAGCGCCCTGTTCTGCTAGCGCCGTGTCTACCGCACCTGGGTAGCTCGGCGCCTCTAAGGAAAGCGACCAGTCATGCACACTCTCGAAAATGCCCTCATTACGTTTAACTTGCTCACCCGAAAGGCCATTCACGCTGCCAAAATACATATTGCCCCGCGACGAATCGGTTGAATGACCGCCGAACCACAAGTAACGTGTTTTGTTAGATAACCACCACCACGCAGGCGGATCCTGATCACCGGTATTGCCATGCACCGGGTCGGTCAATACATGACTGAATTCCAGGGTATCAAAATCCCGCACAATCACGATGGCTTCAATTTCAGTATCTGCCGCGTTACTGCCGCGCGTTGCGTTAACAACCGGCACATAACCAACGGCTTCTAGCGGTAGCGGATTATTTTCGGCTCCCGGTATTTGGTACTGCGCAGCATTCAATAAATCGGCCAGCAACACACCCAATTCAGTATTGGTATTTGGCAAGCCCATATAGCTACCGAACTCATTTGCGCCGTAGCTCTCACTCGGACCAACGCCGTCTCGGCCGGCTATCTGGCCAGTACCGATTTGTCCCGCATGACAAGAGAAGCACGTGAGCCCAAGACTGCCATTGTATTTGCCCGACTCATCACGCGCTTGAGCAAAGCCCAAAGGTAAACGACCTGAACCACCAAAGGTTTCACTTAACTGATTGCGTTCATCGATGCCTTTATCAGGATCAATAATCGGATAGGGGTTATAGATATGTTCTGGGGTCGGCGAGTGACCATAGCGCTCCGAAATATGCATGTCGTAATTCTCTGGACGCGCATCCACGCTCCATAGCCGCCAGAGGTTATTCCAGGTTTCGCTACTCGTGCCGGAAAAACCAGCGGTTAAACCGTCACCCTGAGGACCGCAAGATTCAATGCCCTCTGGGCCGCAGGCAGAATCGGTTGGCCACATGGCAATCCAGTCATGGCCTTCTTGCACCCGCGCGCGCCATTCGCCACAGGTTTTGGCATAGGCCTTTGCGGTATAGGCAGGCTCTTTGCCTGCCGCAATGCGCAGCTCATTCTGCTTGGCCTGGTTCTCCAGCAAGGTGTCGGTGTGACAAACTTGAAAGGCGTCGTTGAAGTGGACCGCGTACTCTTCACTGTCCAGTAAATTGGCTGACCCCGGAAAATCATCTTCTTGCAGCAAACGACGTGGATCCTGAGTCCAGTCAATCACGGTATCGTCGGATGCGCCATCACAGGCCTGATTCACAAAATAGTGCTTACCGGGGTTGCCTAACAAAGGCGGCAGTTCAACCGTATCACCACTACTCAAATTGTTACAGGCCGCAGGATTACTCCAACACGCCAGCATGGTTTTCATCGCCACATACGGCGCGCTGCCAACAGGCCAGGCCGCGCCACCAGAGTGTGACTCTGCATCGGTATTCGACGCCTTAGTGAGTATTTTACTGGTGTCGACGCCACCGCCAAGTGCTTCCCACGCCGCCAGCAATTGGGCGTAGTCGTCACTGCCGTTTTGCGACAGCATGAACAATCGGCCGCCCTCAACATCGCCGATACCACTTGGAATATGGCAGGTTCGGCAGAATTCAACTTGCGGCTTTACGGCGGCAACAAAGAACGCCTCTGACGTAGTAAATTGGCTATCGTCAGTTGTATTGTCGCTGGCATCATTGGCGCCATAAGGCTCACCATCACTACTGCCACCGCAGGCAACCAATATGGCGACACTGAAAAGCGTCAACCACAACTTGAGGTTCGCTGAGCAAATGGTCTTCATGCAATTTCTCCGAGAAGCGCGATTCTGAGTACTATTTTTATTTAGCCCACACTCTAACGATGTGGCGATAATGGCGTGAGTGGCAAGCGAGACAATATTCGTGTCATATCAGGCCATTTGATGTTTAAATTCCCCCATTGCAGGGCTATTGCGCTGTCCCTTATACCGTCTACTTTATGATTATGAATAATATAAGTTTGGAAAAACCCGCCGTACCTGTTGCTTATGCATTACTTATTTTTGAAGTAGCGGCCAAGCAGGGGGTGAGCAAAGAGGAAATTATTGCCGGCCTAGGCGTGCCAGCAAATGTATTTGATCAAAACGATGCGCGCCTTTCCTTACTCAAAACCAGCCAATTACTCTACCAAGCGATTAAACTCACCAATAATCCGGCCTTAGGCTATGAAATAGCCCTGCACAGCGGCATAACCACGCACGGCTTTATTGGCTTCGGCCTAATGAGTTTCCCCAATGGCCGAGCAGCCTTTGACTTCGGCGCTCAATTTTTAAAATTAAGGCTACCTAATTTACAAATGCGGGTGTTTGACGAGGGCCCCTACGCGGTGATCGAGGTGTCTGAGGCTACCGACCAAGGCTCAGTGCGCCAATGTGTATTCGATCTCTTCATGCTTGGCATAGCGCGAATCGTCACGCAAATTGTAAACCGCCCCATCACCGACCGAGACATACTCGAACTCTGGTTTGACTACCCGGAACCCGCCTACTACCAAGCATATCGCGATCGCCTACCCGCTATGCGCTTTGGCATGGGCAGCAATCAGCTCCGGTGTCCGCAAGCCTTAATGGCCGCACCACTCGTTACCGCAAATCAAACCACCCTCGCCCAAGTGAGCGAACAGTGTGAGCGCGAACTGGCGCTACTGGGGTACAGTGCCAACGTAGTAGAGCAAGTGAGAGCGATTCTCGAATCGTGCAGTGGACGTTATCTCGACCTCGAAGCAACGGCCGACCGCCTGCACATGTCGTCACGCACGCTCAAACGCAAGCTGCAGCAACAAGGAATGCCATTTCAGCAGATACTTGATGAAGTAAGAAAGAAAGCCAGTATTCGCCTCCTTCAAAATCAGAGCATGACGATTAACGCAATTGCCGCGCGCCTAGGTTTTTCAGATCCCGCCAATTTCAGACGGGCATTTCGAAAATGGACTGGGTGCTCGCCCAGCGAATTTAGGGCGCAGCAGGATTGTAAGCAATAGAGTCCGAGCGCAATGAGCGCGCTCGCGGCAGAGGGTTTAGTCAATACAGCCTTTGGACTGCATTGACTAAACACAACTAAAAACGCACTCGCCCCTCTAAGTAATACGAGCGCAGCGGCTCGAGTGTACCCCGATAACCACCGACATCTAATACCGTAGGCGAGCCGATACCAATCGTCATTTCATCGCTCAGATTTTTCCCTACCAGCGCCAGCGACCAGCGGCCATTGGTCTCGCCGATGGCCAGACGAGCATTCACCTTGGTATACGCCTCCTGAATACCACGAGGGTCAAGATCCCCGGAAGTGAAATGGGTATCTTTATAGGAGGCGTCGGCGGTGAAGTCGAGCATAACATTAGCGCTCAAAGGGGAGCTAAGCGTGCCCGACAACGCGGCAGTCCACTTCGGTGTCTGTTGATTTTCTTTGCCACTTAAATCGCAAATATCTTCTTCGTCCGTTGCCACACAAGGACCTTCGCGATAGTCCAGCCATTCAAAATCGAGATAAGCAAGCGAACTACTCAACATAAACCATTCGCTCAGCAACCAACGGCTATCGAGCTCAATACCTTGGGTCAAAGCGCTGCCCGCATTTGACACCACAAAGCCCGCGACACCGTCAAACACACTCACTTGCATGTCTTCGTATTTAACGTGATATACCGCTAGATTCAGTTCAGCCGCACCGTCGGCCAAGGTCATTTTGGCACCCAGCTCATACGCTGTAGCCAATTCGTCTTCGAACTCAAAATTACTACCGCCACCGCCTGGCCCGTAGTTCGCATTATTATTCCGTGCATCAAAGCTACCAGACTTAGCACCCTGAGTGGCGGTGAGATACGTCATCACATCTGGCGTAGCGTCCCACTGCAAATTAACAGAAGGTAGCGTAACGCTCACATCACGTACGCGATCCAGCTCGTGAGCCTCTATATTCAGCGCAGCCAAGACCGCGCCGGTCACCGGGTCAACATCATTCTTCGTACCTGACTGATACAGGAATAACTCTCGGAAGCCTTCTTTCTCCTCACGTACATAACGAATACCCAGTGTTGTCCGCAAAGTCTCACTCCAGTTAAACGTCAACTGCACAAAGCCCGACCAAGCATCACTGTTCATATAAAAATCTTTTTCAAGATCAGCAGAGACATTGGTTTGCATATTGATCAAACAGCCAATGGGGTCGCGTCCGGCATCAGCCAAGGCCCCGTTACGCACAACCAAAGGCGTAGACTCATCAAATACCATCTCGCCACGCTGATAGAACGCGCCAAAAATATAATCCACAAACTCGCCGCCCGGCGAGGTAAAACGAAACTCCTGACTGAGCTGGTCATATTCTTCGACACCCAACAAAGGTACGGTATTAAAGCTGCTAGAATCGCCGTCGAACAAATCTTCTGAATCAAAACCGGTGGCTGCCGTCACAGAGCTAAACGTACCACCCGCTAGATCGACATCCACGTTTAACGTCGCGTTGTAGTTGTCTATTTCAGCGTATTCGTCAGTATCAGCATTTTTAATACCGTCGAATTTTACATTCTCACCACTGCACCCGGTGAGTGCACTTGCATGAGTGATTTCAAACTGTCTGCCGCGCTGCACCCGATTCGTCTTTTCTAGTTTTAAGGTCGAAGCAATCGCGTCGGTTGGATCCCAACCAAAGGTAACACGTCCTGAAAACTCCTCCACCGCGGGCTCTTTACGGTCTTGTTCAGGATTTTCATTAAACATATAACCTTCTTCGTCGCGACTGCGAAAAGCCGCTCGCACACCAAAGGTCCCTGACAATGGAACCGACACCATGGCATTAAACTCCTGAGTATCGTCAGGACCACCCGTCATACCACTAAAATGAGACTCAATCTCGTCGCCAGGCTTAGCCGAAATCAGACTCAAGGCACCCGCAATAGCGTTTTTACCGAACAAAATAGACTGCGGCCCACGCAGCACTTCGACACGCTCCAAGTCCATGAACGCCCCGCGTGTTTGATGCGGCCGCCCTAGATGAACACCGTCCGAGAATATCCCCACCGACAATTCAAAACCTTGATTCGAACCAGACCCAACACCGCGCATATACACATTAGGTAACAAGCCACCCTCAACCATTTTAAAATTGGGTGTGTAATCAGACAAATCACTAAGATTTGATATTCCCGCCTTCTGCAATTTATCGCCATCTAAGGCTGTGACCGACACAGGTACATCGCTCAGCGACTCCACACGCTTCTGAGCCGTAACAAGTACCTCTTCCAGCTGGAGCTTTTTCCCAGAACCCGCTTCAGCCTGCGCCACGACAGGCATCGTGAAACTCAAAAGTGACCCAAGGGATAGCACACTCACTAGCGTTCTTTGCATTGTTTAGCCTCGCTGTTATTCATTATTGGTATGCGAATCGGTAAAACAATTCGAGTATTGCACTACGGCACTTATTTGTCTAACTGTGTAGTAATAGCCGTAGAGTAATACGCTGGGATTAATAAGAAGGGGAGCATGCAGAGCACGCTGCATCTAAGCCAATCTGAAGCAACAGAAAATTGCCGCTCTAGAAAATACGACCTGATTAAGTGAGAAAGAATACCGGCATTCGCCTTCTTCCACGTCAAACTAGACTGATAATGCCATTGCCACACCTGTGGCTATTTGGACCCCGTCAATTTAATGCGGGCATTTCGAAAATAGAGAGGACATCCGACCTTTGAACTGAGCGCGCAGCAAGATTGCAAACAATGAGGATGGCATAACACTTGAATCTTAGGTGGCGCACAGGGCCCGTAGCGATCAAATATTATTCGTGCGGGCCTGTAAACCTGGCAGTATTACGGTAAAGCAGCAGCCCTTGCCCACTTCGCTCTCGCAATCAATGCTGCCCTTTAATTTGCTTACGACGAGGTTGAACACAATATTCAAACCAAGACCACTGCCGCCCTGACCACGCTTTGTTGTGAAAAATGGTTCGTAAATTTTTTTCAAATCCGTAGCATTTATGCCCACACCATCGTCTTGATAGCACAAGTACAAACAATCATCTTTTGCTTCGAAATCGATTTGAATATTTCCCGAGCCGTCCGGGCCAAAACCATGAACAAGGGAATTAGTGATAAAGTTGGTGATAATCTGGGCAAACGCACCAGGGTCACCGTCTATGAATATATCCATCGGGCCGTTAATTGACACCGTGATCGCACGGTTTTTAAATAACGAATGCACAGAGCTTATTACGCTATTTAAATATTCTGCAACGTTAAAGGCGCGATTACTTTCGACAGAGCAGTCAACCGCAACCTGCTTGAAATTTTGAATATGATCGGCCGCTCGGCTTAAATTCCGCAAAATAATATCGGCAGTTTCCTGAATATGTAACACAGACTTTTTCACCGAGCTGTCTGTCAGTTCATTATTCTTCACGGCGTTTATCAAGGAACCTGTCGCACTTTGCATATGCGATCCTGCAGTAACGCAAACGCCTATTGGAGTGTTAATCTCATGTGCAACACCCGCCACCAACAAACCCAAAGCTGACATTTTTTCTGATTGGATCAACTCATCCTGAGCTGCGTTTAACTCTTGCAATGTCTTCGCCAGCTGCCCGCTTTTTAACTCTAAATCTTGTTTGGAGTCGCGCAATTCAATAATTACTTTATGTAATAACGCGTCGTTTTTCTCTTTGCTTATTTCCAATTCTGAACGGTCGGCTTCAGAGCGCTCCAACTGCTTACGCAAAATGCGCAATTGCTTTTCCAGCTCTTCCCGCGCCGCTGTCATGAGCCTTTCACCTGACTTTCTGGGCCAATCAACAAAGAAATAAACGTCTCATTATGAAAACTGGTGGTTGCATTTAGCTCCAATGGGCTAATTTCACCGTTGGTGTAAAATCCGCAACTCGGCGCAGAGATACCACTGCAGCTTCGGGCTAGCTCGAACTCCTCGTGCGTGCGCGTCCCCAATAACTGACGACGACTTGCACAGGAAAAATACAGGACGGCGGCAGGCTCACCTGGGCCATAGGCGGTTATCGCCTGCAACATCGATTCGCGACTTGCGGCCAATATATTATCTCGATTCGACTCACTCATCTGAACCTTAGCGCCTTGTGGCACCTCAGCAAAAAAATCAACACTACCGGCGTCGACATCAAATTCACCACTAGGAGCACGTAAATAAAACCGTTCATCATCGGTGAACACGGCCAATGGATAATTAGACGAAGGCTCGTGTTCGCCCAGATAGGCGCGAAAGTATGACAATGCCGGTTTACCGTCTATTTCAAAAATTGTGTTCGCTTCAGAGCGTGTCACTGTGCCAGGATTACCTATCGGCTGCCAGCCGCTTGCCACCCCATGCCCATACTGCAAAGCGCCGGCAAATACCAACACAGGCACAGCGTTAGAACACAAAGTTCGGCCGTGAAATTGATAAGTGGTGTCGAACTGCCAACGGTCGGCCGCAAGCCCTCCCACCACCGGCACGCCTGCGGGTAGCGCGTCAGCCAAACCATCCAAAATAGACTTACTATTGACGCCTAAGCTTTCTGGCAG
>TARA_R110001599_G_scaffold88990_2_pt1 | contig 11922 bp, 10 predicted proteins | sample TARA_R110001599 | Tara Oceans TARA_R110001599 (sample SAMEA4398360) | marine metagenome | biome: Polar Biome; feature: [MES] marine water layer (ENVO:01000295) within the mesopelagic zone...; material: water (ENVO:00002006), including particulate matter (ENVO:01000060) such as...... | reverse complement strand
TCTTTGTATACCCTTTTATATACAGGTATAGGGGCTAAATTAAATATGTTTTCCCTACTTGTTGGATGAAATATCATAATTTTCTAAAGTTGTTATATCAGAGTCTTCCCCTGGGTTGTGTCCAAAATACGCAATTTTTGCTTGATCTACAAGTAATTTGCCAGATTCTCTTAAATTCCAAAATTTCCAATCTAATCCCTGCTTTAACTCATTATTACGTTCAAAATCTTTTATTATTTTTTTAGCACCCTCTGGGTAAATAACATAAGCTGCAATTGTAGGAGTATTTGGTATTAACCAAAAAGCGTCTAAATCATTTACTAAAGCTAATGTTTCAAAATATAAATCAGGTGCCTTTTCATCTGTTAAAAATACATCATCTTCAAAAATAAAAAATGGTTTTTCTTGTTTTGAGCATTCTTCTATTAAATTTAAGTGAGTATAATTAGCACATATTAAAGAAGGAATATGAATACCATATTTTTTATATTCATTACCTTTAATTAATTTTTTATCATAATCTGTTAATTGGTAATCTTTTCCATCTAATGCATCAACAAAATCAAAATCTATTTGTTGAAACATATGGGTTATTTTATCGCGTCTATCTTGACGTCTTTTAAGTGATATTACTTTTACTTTATACATGATCTAAATAGTGTTTATAATTTATTTTTTCTTTTATATAATTGTTAAAAAACAATTGAATTTCTTGTATGATATGTTCTCTAGATTTTAATTTATCATCTGATACACCTAATACATAATCGGGATGAAAACGTTCAATATACTCTTCCATACTACAATTAGCATATTTCCACATTGCAAATTCTTCTACTAATCCTTTTATATCATTTTCTTGGGCTATTTTAATTAAATCAGCTCCAAAATTTTTATCTCTAGAATAAACACAACCAAAGTTAGGTATAACTAAAGCTTCATCCCATTTCCAGTGGTAATGTTGAATTTGGTTTTCTAATGTTGATAAATTATCTATTAAATGAAAATATGATTCATCTGTTTGTAAAATTGGATGATCATCTGGTATTGCTTCTAGTAAAGCAAACATAGGTTCTTTATAATGAGCATATAATGGAACTTGTGTTTTTTTACTTTGTAATAATTTATAAAATTCATCATCTAAAGGTTTTAAAATAAAACAGTCCCAATCTAACATTAATACTTCACCCCAATGTTTTAAAGCTATATCTAATGCTTGTAATTTTTTTCCATAAACATTACTACCTGAGAAATCATTGTCGCCCATAGCTATACAAACATACCCTCTTTCTTCTAGTTTTTCTTTATTTTTTTCACCCCAAACATATACTATTTCATTATCATATAAAGGTATTTTTGGTACATCAGCCCATTTATCTTCATAATCTCCCCACCAAGTTCTTACTATTTTTATTTTAGATGTGTTCAAAATAAGGTGTTATTTTAATTTTAGTATCAATATAATCGTTAAATTTTTTACTTAATTTATGTAATCTATTATTTAGAATATACTTTTCATTACTACCTCCTCTTAATACTGATGGTAAATATTTTTTAATATATTCTTCTAAAGTACAATCTACATATAATAAAGTAGCAAATTCATCTACAACAGTTTGTAAATCATTATTTATTGCTATTTTTAATAATTCATTTCCAAAATCTTTATCTCTACAATACACAAATCCAAAATTAGGAGCTACATATCCATCTTCCCATTCCCAACCATATTTTTTAAATCCTTTACCCATTATATCTAATTCTTTTTGCATTTGTATACTTTGGTTAGGTGGTAATATTTCTAATATAGCATCTTTAGTATCTTTATGTTGAATATATAAAGGTATTTGTATTGGTTTTTCTTTTAATGTATTATAAAATTTATCATCTAAAGGTTTTAATAAATAACAATCCCAGTCTAATAATAATACTTCATTAAATTCTTCTAATGCCTGATTTAATGCAAATATTTTTTTACCAAAACCATTAAATTCACCTTCAAATGTATGACTAGATAAAAGTCTAGTTTTCCATCCTCTATCTAATAACATTTGGTTATTTTTTTCTCCCCAAACATAAACTACTTCATTTTCTAATAATGGAAATGGAGGTATTTCATGATTTATTTTATCACCCCAAAGTACTCTAATTATTTTCATGATAATCTTTCCAATGTTTATACCATATTTCACTATCAAGATATTTACTACCATCTAGTTGTTCTACAATTTCTTTAAACCATTTTTTAATTTCTAAATTCTGGGTATTAATTTTATCTAACCAAACATGTTCAAACTCAACTTCTTTATCTAAATTTGGATTTTCAGGTAAATACCATTTTTCTGCTTTACCTTTATATCTATCTCTATCTATAATAGTATTATGATGTGCTAATGCTATTTTATTAGTTAGACAATTTACTTTATAATCATTTTCTCTAATAATATGACCCAAAATACCTTGATCTGTTAATAACCAAAACCATTCAGGTACTTTAATCTTTCCATGAGTATTTACTAAATGTTTATGCCATATATGATATTTTTTAAGCAAATCTAAATTATTAAAACATAAAAATGATGTATTAGGTGACCAATCATCTGTGTTATAATTTTCAATCCAAGGTACATGAGTTATTTCTTTTTCAAATTTTTCTTTATTAAAATAATAATAACCTCTACCTATTTCCCAGTGAGCTATAGTTAAATCATTAACTCGGGTCCATTCAGGTAATTTTTTTCTTATAATCATATCCTGGTCTAAAAATACAAAGGGTTCCGTTTGGTGAGCTAAACATTTTATTTTACCACTAGTCCAAAAATAAGCAGCATCTATATCCGACTTAGAATAATTATTTAAAAAATTTATGTCAATTTCATCATATAAATCTAATAAACCAAATCTTTGATAAAATGAAGCACCAATTGAATCCGTGTATAACTTAATAGGACCATTATATTTTTTCCAATTTAAAGCAGATAATATAGTATATAATAATTGGTAATCAGGTTGAGTATAAGTTTCTGATTTAATATTTTTTATAGTTTCAAACCCATGACCTCTTAATCTATCTTTTTCAAAAAAAGGTTTAGTCCAATTTACGTGTATTGCTTTCATTCTTTAAAATAAAGTATTGGATAATTTTTTAATAGTGCTCCCTCTTCAGTTTTATAATTTCTAAATCTAACAGTATCTATTCCTATATTACATTCTATAACACAATTCATAGCACCTTTAAATAATTCTACTGATGTTGTTGATTCAAATTCTTCTTCACTATGTTCTGTCCATATAGCTTTTGTAAGTCTATCTAAATTAGATTTTTTAATATCACCATTATGTTGTATTAATAAAGAATGTTGTGGACAATTAACTTTAACTTTAGCATGATCTAATAAAACATCAGCGGCTTTTTTAATAGGATAACCTATTTCAATTAAATAATTTGCTGTCCATTTATTTATTTGATAAGCTTGAGCTGACTGAGGAGATGTATTTCTTGGAAAGAGGTAAATAGAATATTCTGTTTTTTTAGCAAATTCAATTTCATCCATTTGTTGTTTACCCCAATGAAAAATTCCAACATCTTCTGCTTCTATATCATATTTTATTTTATCAAATCTACCATCAAGAACATATTCATATAATCTAGGACTAAAAATAACATCATCTTCTAAAATTAAACAAGTTTCATGTTCTGTTTTTACAAATTTTTCATATATTTTTAAATGACTCCAAGCACAAGCTATAATATTTTTAGTTAACATTCCATTAGGATCAGCAAACCATTCATTTAAAATGCCATCATTGATTAATTTTTTATAATCAAAAATTCTATTTTTATCTAAAGGTAATTGCCCACCAGGTATAGCTTCTACAAATTCATAGTTTTCAATACCATGTTTTTTAAATAAATCAATAATACGTTGTTTTCTTTTTTTATGTCTTTTTAAATTAAGAACATAAATAATATCAACTTTAAAATCGATTTTTATCATTTAATTTTTTATTTAATTCTTTACTATTTATTACACCTCCAGCATTAATACATCTTAATAGAAATTGATGTGTAGGTATGTCATTAACTAATCGTTTTTCTGTGACGCCATAGTGTTTATAATATAATGAAGATTCTTTCAAATTCCAAATACCTTTATTATTAATATTATCTGTAAATTCTAGATTTTTACAATCAAAAATATTTTTAGATAATGCTTTATATTTAATATTATCTTTTAATAACCATTGTTTTAACATTAATTGTTCAGATAAAATCATATGGTTAGTTGCACATGATTTATCATTTAATTCTGAGAATTGTTTATGATTTATTATTACTTGTTTAGCATATTTGCGGGAAAATTTAGGATTTGGGAGATAAAATAAAGATACGTTTGCAGCTGTATCATCTATTCTTTCAAAATTATAATCTATTTGTCGTGTAAATTTGCAGTTAGGTTTGGGATACCAATTACTAGCTATTTCATCATGTGTAAATAAAATATTATCTTTTAAATGTTCTTCTATATTTTTAAATATAAGAAAATCGTGATCTACTATACAAATTGGAATTTTTGTTTTGCTAATTATTTCAGTTTTACAAGTAGACCAAAAATCACTTTTACGTATATTAATAGTTGAATTTAATGGTCGTATATCGTTCCATAAATGAAAAATACCTAATGTACTTAACGTATCTAACGTTAAATTATCGCAATATAATACCAATGTATGTGTTGGATGATATTTCTTCCAAAGTGATGTTGATGCTAATAAAAGAAGAATTCTTAGTTTGTTATAAAAACTGTCTTCTTGTTTAACATTTTCTAAAACCCATATTATTTCCATAAACCTTTTTCATAACTTTAACTTATACTAGTGTACATAGCCAGTAAGTTAGTACATCCACTTTGATTAGAATTATTGTAATAAAAGAGGAAGTTTGCACTATATGACACTATTGTTCCACTTGTAGTATTTTTTCTCCAATGTGCCCATGAATATCCATAATTAGGACCAGCTGAAGTACATGATTGATATGAAGCATCTGCTGAAAAATTAGCTGCGTCTATACAAGATTGAGATGTAGCATAATTAGTTGAAAATGGAGAATCAAATCTAACTCCGGCTGAAGCGAATTTTGTTCCTAATGTAAGATTAAAATAAAATTTAGTTGCTTTACTTCTAACTAAATCATTAATTGAATAGTTTGTAGTTCCTGTACTTGTAGCAAATACTTTAGGTTGAACAGATCTTCTCATAAACTTACAACCACTATAGTTATTAGAATAGGATATACCAGCTACATCTCTGTAGCAGGAATTATATAGCCCACTTGCATAATTTCCAGCCCATCTTATATTTGTTGTTCCTAAAGTACTGTCTATTGACATAATTTTATATTAAGCGTTACTAATATTTTCAGAACCATAAATTTCAGAATATTTATCTATAATTTTTTCATATGCCCAGGGATAAATACTACCTGTTATTAAATCTAAATTTACTTTATTTTTTACTACATTAGCACTACCTGTGTGGATTGTTTCTATTTGCTGAGTTCTAGTTTTTGTAACTTCATTTCCATCATCATCAAAATCAGTAAACTCAATTTCTTGAGTTGAAAATGAACTTGAATATGTTGTTACTGTTACTGTTTTTTCTTCAGTTATAGGAAGATCATATATCCATTCATGAGTTTTTTCTACCCCATCAATTTTATGTGTCAAATGTAACATATCTTCAGCATTATTAACATGAATATCTTCAATATATTCCGGTATTGCTTTTAAGGCTCCTGCTTTGTCTTTATAATGTGCTATAATTGCCTTTACATTACCGTGAGGTTTTTGTAAATTATAATTTTCTATTCTAACATAAAAGTTATCATATGAATTACCATCATGTTCTATAGATGCTGTAACGTAAAATCCCATTTTATTTAATTTTATTTTCTAAATTTATTACTTTTTTATTTAATTCTTTAACTGCTTCAATTAATAATGCTGTTAATTTATCATATTTAACTGCTTTGTATCCTGTTGTTCTATTTTCTACTAATTCAGGTAATACTTTTTCAATTTCTTGAGCAATTACTCCTATATCTTTTCCTTCATTTCCATGTATAGTTTTCTTTTCTTCTTCTGTTAAAGGAATCCAAGTAAATGTATTACCACTAATTTGCATTATTTTATTTAAAGCATCTGGAATTGGTATGATATCTGTTTTTAATCTTTCATCTGAAGAATAAAATGCTACAATATCATTAGTAGCTCTAATTAAACCATTTGTTGTAGTACCTGTTGTACCACCTACAATTAAACCACCACCATTAAAGTACATAGTACCTTCATCAAGTCCTAATTCTCCTTCACCTGCAAATCCTTTAACTCTAAAACCAGTATCATCATCATCTATATTCAATATTAAGTTTCCACCAGATGGTCCTATACCAAATGGTAAATCATCAAAATTTAAATTTGAACCATCAAATTTTAAATTAGATTCAGCATTTAATCCTGTAGAAGTACCTGTAGAAGTAATTATTCTATTATTTCCTGTATTAGTTACTGATCCGGTTCCACCACCTGCTCCTTGAGGTCCTTTAGTACCTGTTGTTCCTTTTTGACCTTTTGGTCCACCTCCACCTTGAGGTCCTGTACCACCCTGTTGTCCTTTTTGTCCTTTTGGTCCTGTATTACCTTGTCCACCTTGAGGTCCTGCACCACCTTGAGCACCTTTTTGACCTTTAGGTCCTGTGTTACCTTGTCCACCTTGAGGTCCTGTACCACCTTGAGCACCTTTTTGTCCTTTAGGTCCAGTTCCACCATCTCCACCAGTTGAACCTTTTGGTCCAGTTCCACCATCTCCACCAGTTGAACCTTTTGGTCCTGTTGAACCAGTAGCTCCTTTTGGTCCAGTTCCACCATCTCCACCAGTTGAACCTTTTGGTCCTGTTGAACCAGTAGCTCCTTTTGGTCCAGTTCCACCATCTCCACCAGTTGAACCTTTTGGTCCAGTATCACCACCTCCACCTTGTTGACCTTTTTGTCCTTTATTTCCATTTGAACCTGAAGATCCTTTAGGTCCAGTATTACCTTGACCACCAGTTTGTCCTTTTTGTCCTTTAGGTCCAGTATTACCTTGTGGACCTTGAGGTCCTGTACCACCAGTTTGTCCTTTTTGTCCTTTTGGTCCTGTATTACCTTGAGCTCCTTGATTACCTTGATTACCTTGTGCACCAGTTTGTCCTTTTTGTCCTTTTGGTCCAGTGTCTCCTAAAGCACCTTTAGGTCCTTGATTACCTTGATTACCTTGTGATCCAGTTGAACCTTTAGGTCCTTGAGCACCAGTGTTACCTTGAGCTCCAGTTTGACCTTTTTGTCCTTTTGGTCCAGTATTACCTTGATTACCTTGAGCACCTTGAGCACCTTGAGGTCCTTTAGTACCTGTTGTTCCTTTTTGTCCTTTAGGTCCTGTATTACCTTGAGCTCCTTGATTACCTTGAGGTCCTTGTGGTCCAGTGTCTCCTAAAGCACCTTTAGGTCCTTGAGCACCCGTATTACCTTGTGCTCCAGTTTGTCCTTTTTGTCCTTTGTTACCTTGAGCACCTGTATTACCTTGTGGTCCTACATTACCTTGAGGTCCTTGTGCACCTTGAGGTCCTTTAGGTCCTACATTACCTTGAGCACCTTGAGGCCCTTTAGTACCTGTTGTTCCTTTTTGACCTTTTGGTCCTGTATTACCTTGTGCCCCAGTATTACCTTGTGGTCCTTGAGCACCTGTTTGTCCTTTTTGTCCTTTATTACCTGCTGTACCTTGTGAACCTGTAGAACCTTTTGGTCCTGTTGCACCTTGAGGTCCAGTTGCACCTTGATTACCTTGTGCACCTTGATTACCTTGTGCACCCTGAGGTCCTGTTTGTCCTTTTTGTCCTTTATTACCTTGTGGACCTTGAGGTCCTGTATCTCCTTTATCACCTGTACTAACAAATGAACAAATTATGTCTTCTGAATTTGAGAATGGTGATGTAGTTGAACCAGCTTCATTAGTTAAATTTAATGTCCACCAATCTCCATTATCTGTAAGATCTGAAATTGCGAATGTTAAAAATTGAGTTGCATCTATTCTATTAGATATTCTAATGTGACCTTTAACAGCCGATGTTACACTATCAATTGTATTTAAAGTTGATTGAATATCATTTCCATCATCATCAGTAGCATCTATATACCCTGCAGTAGCACTATTTTGTGTACTATTATTTAGTCTTATTTTACCAGTACCTGGATCAGCAGCTGTTGTACTTGTATCAAATGTGTAATCGAATGAATTACCTCCAAAGTTACCATCAGGTCCTTGTTGACCTTTTTGTCCTTTAGGTCCTTGATTACCTTGAGGTCCTTGATTACCTTGGTTACCTTGAGCTCCTGTACTACCTTTTGGTCCTTGTGCACCTGTGTTACCTTGGTTACCTTGAGCACCTTGAGGCCCTTTAGTACCTGTTGTTCCTTTTTGACCTTTTGGTCCAGTTGCACCTTGATTACCTTGATTACCTTGAGGTCCTTGTGCACCTTGAGGTCCTTTAGCACCTACTTGTCCTTTTTGTCCTAATGTACCTTTAGGTCCTTGTGCACCTGTGTTACCTTGTGCACCCGTATTACCTTGTGCACCTTGAGCTCCTGTACTACCTTTTGGTCCTTGTGCTCCTACATTACCCTGAGATCCAGTAGTACCTTTAGGTCCCGTATCACCTAAAGCACCTTTTGGTCCTTGAGCACCCGTATTACCTTGTGCTCCAGTATTACCTTGTGGTCCTTGAGCACCAAGTTGTCCTTTTTGTCCTTTTGATCCTGTGTTACCTTGTGCACCTGTATCTCCAGTTGTACCTTTTTGTCCTTTATTACCTTGACTACCAGTTGATCCTTTTGGTCCCTGTGCACCAGTATTACCTTGAGGTCCTTGTGGTCCTGTTGTTCCTGTTGTTCCTTTTTGTCCTTTTGGTCCAGTTGCACCTTGATTACCTTGATTACCTTGTGAACCTGTAGTACCTTTATCTCCTTGAGCACCTTGAGGTCCTTTAGTACCTGTAGTACCTTTATTACCTTGAGCACCTTGTGGTCCCGTTGCACCGATTTGTCCTTTTTGACCTTTATCACCTTGATTTCCTTGAGCTCCAGTTGATCCTTTAGGTCCTTGAGCACCAGTGTTACCTTGTGGTCCTTGAGCACCTTGTGGTCCCGTTGTACCAAGTTGTCCTTTTTGTCCTTTAGGTCCAGTAGCACCTGTTGGTCCTACATTACCTTGGTTACCTTGAGCTCCTGTAGTACCTTTTTGACCTTTAGGTCCATCTACACCTTGAGCACCTGTAGTACCTTTAGGTCCTTGAGCACCCGTATTACCTTGGTTACCTTGAGCACCTTGTGGGCCTATTTCACCTTTTTGTCCTTTGTTACCTGCATCACCTTGAGCTCCTGTTGCACCTTTAGGTCCAGTTGCACCTTGAGCACCTTGATTACCTTGATTACCTTGTGGGCCTTGAGCGCCCTGAGGCCCTTTAGTACCTATTTGTCCTTTTTGTCCTTTTGGTCCTTGATTACCTTGAGGTCCTACATTACCTTGGTTACCTTGAGCTCCTGTACTACCTTTTGGTCCTGCAACACCTTGAGGTCCAGTTACTCCTGTTTGACCTTTTTGGCCTTTAGTACCTTGATCTCCTTGTGGTCCTTCAGCTCCTGTTGTACCTTTAGGTCCAGTTGCACCTTGGTTACCTTGAGCACCTTGTGGTCCTTGTGGTCCTGTTGTTCCTGTTGTTCCTTTTGGTCCTATTGAACCTTTAGGTCCTGCTACACCTTGTGCACCAGTTGTTCCTTTTTGTCCTTTAGGTCCTGTGTTACCTTGATTACCTTGAGCACCTTGATTTCCAGTAGTACCTTTTTGTCCTTTAGTACCTTGAGTACCCTGAGAACCCGTAGCACCTTTTGGTCCTGTAGGTCCTGTTAAACTTAAATTTGTTCTATATTTTACGTTACCACCGGTATCTGAAACCAATATTCTTGTTTCCGTTGTACCTTGTGGTAATCCGTTTATATGTAAGTTACTACCGGTAAAAGCCGTAGATACGATCATTTTACTTGCAGTAATGAATGAATTTGTTCCTCCAGCTGTAATATTTCCTATTACATTAAGTCCTCCTGCTGGGTACCAAAATAGTTTATTTTGATTATCTTGATAGAATGTATCGTATAAATCTCCTGAAGATGTATCTAAAAATGGTATTGCATACGCTTTAGCTGGGACTGAACCAGAACCTGTTAAGGGTACAAAATAACTTGCTGCTTTTAACTTATTTAAATCAGCATTACTGCCGGATACAACTACTTTTTTCCAATTGGGCATATCAATAATTTTATTATGGTTGGTTACTCAAAATGAGCCCACTTCCGTTAAGGCCTATAATATAGTTATACATATGTTAATAGTCTTAAATATTAATATTTTATCTTAAAACTTGTATTTTTTCATGTCCTACTACAGTAGTTAAATCAACATTTATTTTGTATCCATTTTTACGTAATTTATCACAAAATAATTCATCTTCCATTTTAGTATTACTCGAATCGAAATATGGAAATTTTAGTTTTTTATAAACTTCTGCTTGAGTTAACATCCATCCTAAACCTACCCAATCTGCTTCTATTATTGAAGGACTACAACAATTAATATTATTCGCTATAAAATTTCTTGATACAAATTCTTTATTTATCATAGCTGAAAATCTTTCAGGGTAACTTACTAATCTATATAACCCAGATACTACAGGTTTATTATAACTTAATAATTTAAAAAAATCATTTGGTGTAAAATCAATATCAGAATCAATCCACATTACATGAGTATATTCAATTTTTTCATTTAATGCATCTAAAACTTTTTCTCTAGCTATATGAACTACTGGAGTATATCCTGTACTTAGGTAATATGGTATTCCTTTCTCAGTTAATTCAGTAATTAAAGTTGTCCAATTAGCTAAAAATCTAGGAGTAAATGCATTACCAGGGATACAGAATAGTATTTTCATAACGACAATATAAAAAAGAATATTTAATTTTCCAAATAATTTTATGGTGGAGTACCACAAGTTCCTGTTTGAGCTACTTCACCATTACTAACAATTCGAATAAAATATAAATTTGAAGTTGAACCACTGACTTTATAGTAACCAGCATTTAAATAAGCACCAGATGAAAGTGAAGATGAATACATAGTAGTTCCTATACTAGGGTATAAACCAGTAGATGAAAATGCTAAATTAGGCATGGATTCTGAACAAACACCTGAAAAGTTTGAATTGGCACTTATTTTAATTTTAGTTGCACCATTACCACATGCTACAAAAGAATATACTGAAAATGTTCCACCTACTGAGTTCCAATACATAGCATGATTATCTCCTCCATATTGGTTTTCTGGGGTTTCAGATGTACTAAATACTTTTAAATATCCTGGATTTGATCCTATACCACTAGCACCATCAAATCTAACTAAAGTATCAGCACTTTTAGTATATAAAAAACTAGCAACAAGTATATTATTAGTACTTGCAGTAAGAGCTCCTTGATAAAATACAGAATGAGACGTTACTGTTTCAGCACAAGCTAAAGTTGATGTTGCTACTCTTTTTGATAATGATGCTGTATTATACTGATAAGCTGTACAATTTATTACATTAGCAACGTAACTACCTGTTTCTATTCTAATTGCTTGTCCTGGAAAAGAAATAGCTGAATATCCACTTTCAGATATATGGAACCATCCATTTCCTCCATTTGGAAAAGCTTGAGTTGTTAAACCTGAATCTGAGTATACTCTGGAAGATCCTGATTCTAAAGAACCACTTGGGAAAGTTACAAAAAATGATAA
>TARA_R110001599_G_scaffold50839_9_pt1 | contig 11924 bp, 11 predicted proteins | sample TARA_R110001599 | Tara Oceans TARA_R110001599 (sample SAMEA4398360) | marine metagenome | biome: Polar Biome; feature: [MES] marine water layer (ENVO:01000295) within the mesopelagic zone...; material: water (ENVO:00002006), including particulate matter (ENVO:01000060) such as...... | reverse complement strand
CCCTCTCCGGTGCCATTAGGAAAGCCAAAAATCCTATCGTCTAATTTGTCACCGTTTAAGTCAAACGACTCTTCGGTACCTTGTGCTTCGCCTGAGGCTGGTGGGTTGCTAATTGGTTGTTGGGGATCATCACCTGTTGCAGCATCAGCTTTTTCTTTTGATGATTTTTCAGCCGTAGATCCTACAAATTTTCTATCACCATGGGTGTAGTTTATGTCATCGACGTGATCTGGCTCCGTTATACGACACATCCAATACATAATCTTAGATGGCATGTCAGATGAGTCCGTTACCAACCAGACTTGCTCTCCAGGTTTCAGGGGCATACACAAGTGAGGTGGAAAAAATGGGTAAGCCAGTATACCGACTTCACCAACTTTTTCTTTCTCAGGTATAGTTTCTCTATTCTCTACAGCTGCTTCTTGCTCTTCCTCTGTAGGCTTCTCTCTAGCTTCTGGTGCTTTTTTGTCCGCGCCACCAGTTATTACTCTAGCTATAATAGAGTTTCTAGGAGCCGTCTCCAACAAAGCAGGGGCGTCGATGAGCGTTTTCATTTCCTCTATATCTTCATCAGGAAATGCAGCTAAATCATAGAGTACTTCAACCACAACAGCACGTAATAATACTTGATTAGGTGGAGCTAACGCTGCAGCATCTACTGTACTGGCTACAGATGATTGTGAATTTAAGGATTCTGAAATTGCATCGGTGCCGGTATTCGCTGCCATCTGTCAGTCCTGTATTTGCGAAAATAAATCGTCTGAATTTATCTGGCTGTATTCGCTCTCTGATTTATTCATGAGCTCCGCCAATTTTATTAATTGATCGTTTGCCTTGTTCATACGTTCGATATATTTTGATAAGGTGGCTCCTAGAACAGCATGCTCTGTTGTTCCTTGACTCATCGCAGTGTACGCTTCTACAAAAAGAACATGAGCATTTTGACGATCAAGGTTTGCATTTTCGTATATTTCTTTCCATAGGATCTTCTTTTTTGCGTCAGCATGTTCAATCTTTCGCAGAACATCCTCAAATCCTTTTGTCTTATTTTTTAGCTTATCGAAGTCTTGGAGCGCGCCGGAAACTTTTTCTATAGACATATCATTATCCTAAAGCAAATCTATCAATTTGTCATCATGAACTATCTGCTTATAATGCTTTCTTATTTTTGACATTGCAACCGAAAGTTGCTTAGAGTTTAGTCCAGATATTTCTCTGATATATACGTATATCGCCCGCTTGTTTAAGAAGTCAAGGTTCTCTACATTATTAAATACTGTCTTGATGGCGGACACACATAATACTTCATTTTGCTTCTTAACCCTTCCTTCTAGCTCATCAATAACTTTCATTATTTCGTTCTTAAAATTAGCTTTCTCTAAAACCTCGTCAGGACCGGGTATCACCTGGTAGTTCGCTATCGTGTGCTTGTCGGCGGCGCTTAAGTGAGCCATCTCAGACATAGAGACATGACGATGGTAGTTCTTTTTAGCATTTCGACATCTAATGATTAACCAGTTTTTTGCAACAACATTAAAATAAGAGAAAGCTTTTGTACCTCGTGCAGGATCCCATTTGTGTATCGTCTCATATAAGAACGCGACACAGTCTACTTTCATGCTATTAACTGTTTCATACGGAGAATTAAATCTATAAACGTATATTAAGCTTTCAGCCAGTTGCTCAAACGCATTAGAGATATCATCTTTGTATATTTTCTCTCTTAACGTTTTGTCTGGTTCGTTCTGATACGTTTCTATAGAAGCCTGTGTATCTTTGGTGAAATACATGTTTCTTTTCGTACCAGGTTTTCTTCTGATTATTTTCTTTTTCTTTGTTATAGTCATTATGTTTGTGTCTCCGGCGCTTCGTTTTCTTCGCTCATAGAACTAGAAAGAGCATTAGCAACGTCCATCATGGCATCTCTAGATCGTGTCATATCACTTTTAAGGCGCTTTATCTCAGGGCTGTCAGAGAATAGTGGTATTGCTAGAATTTCGTCTATAGAGTCAATTCTATTATCTATTATCTCCAAGCTGTCCTCTAGAGTATCTTGTACAGTAAGAACAAGGATGCCTGTTTTATATAACATAGATGCTAACCATGCGTTCGCTACCCCTTGAATAACAAAGAGTAGAAGTAATATTATCTCAAGAATTGTCAACTATGACCCCAAGCTTTCTGCTATACTCATCCATAACAGAATTAATGTTAAATAAATTATTGATTTTTTCGCTTGACTCTTTCGCCCACTTAGTAGGGAGTTCACTTGATTTTCTAAACTTTTTTACTCTCGATTTAAAGCTTTCTTCGTTAGGCTCTGCCCATCTCGCGCCTTGAACCCAAATCCTACCGTCGCACATTTGCGGAGGTACGTTGATTAGTTTAAAAGTTACATCAAGATATTTTGTATGTTTCAAAAAGTCTAAGTGACCAGAATGACCTGTTGCTATTATTGGTAACCCAGACGCGGCTGCGTCTAGAATAGGTAAGCCCCATCCTTCACCTCTCGTTGGCGCGCACAGCACATTAACACTTTCGTGTTTGTATAACGCACCGATCTCGTCTGGACTTAATAATCCGTGGAGAACGTGAACTCTAGGGTATTTGCCAGGTCTTATTTCTGACAATACTTGAGAAATCATCTTTTCTGTATGCGTCCTATCTTGGCATGTCATTCTTCCCATATTGGTCTTTATAATGATACCAGCGGAAGCATCGTCTTTAAGCTCTTCGCATAACCACTTTAGACAATTAAACGTATTTTTCCTGTCTGTCTGTACATCATGAGAAGTAATTTGACCGAACATAAGAAAGTTAAAATCTGTTGATAGAGCGCTAAGCTTATCGTTTAATTTATCAACATCCGGTGTGATATTAAAGTTACAAGTTATCGCTTCCGGAATACTCATTATTTTCTGGGGATTCAGCCCTCCATTTAGGAACGCTACTTTAGAATATTCACTCGGTACTACAACTGATGTCATTTTTTCCGCAGCGGCGATCCAGCTCTGGTTGCATTTATCTGCCTCGATACCTGCGGTGACGCCTATATTAATCTCTGCTAAATTAGGATCCCACTCGTCTGGTAGCTGGACTTGTAGTGATAATCCAGTTTTTAACGAAGGATTAGGATCTTGAGACCTACTCATGATATCGCCTATGATACCCTCTTCGGCTGCTGGATCTATATGGTAGGTGCACATTCCCCATGGTACTATAGACGCGTAAACATCCCACCCTTTTTGTGATCTAGCCCATTTCCATATCTGTCTTGTATGGTTTCCGTATCCTGTTACGCTAAGTAGCGGACCTCTTACGATAACGATCATAAGCTATAACTCCGTGATGCTGTATCTTGGAACAACTCTTTCACCAGCCTTCCAGTTATTAGATAATTTTAGTAAAGATTCATGCCACATATCAATAGTTGTTTGCATTGAAAACTCAGACATGACATATTCTCTAGCCTTTATGCCTAGAGCCTTTCTTTCATTACTGCTCATTGAGTATAATTTGTATATAGCATCGGCTGTGTCATCAAGACATACATAGTCTTCGTATATATAAGGAACAGACTGGGAACCTACTAGTGTCTTGGTTTTTATATCTAGTCCTATACCGTTCTCTGTGCCGTCACGATGATCTATAACTTGTCTTGTTAAGCCACCCGTCTTGGCGACTATAATAGGGTTTGCTACCTGCATAGACTCTAAAGTCGCAAGACCAAATCCTTCGGCATACGCTATGTTTATACATGCATCAGATATGTTATGCATAGTGTTCATAACCTCAAAGTCAACTCTTTCATTTGAGAAAATTACGCTATTAGTAATACCTAGCATGTCAGATACCGCCAAAAGGTTAGGACCTTCTTGATCATGAGGATCTGTGTGCATTAAAAGAGTCGTTTTATTTTTCTGGTGTGGTGTAAGCTTATCTAGAAACTTCTTCCATGCTGCCAAAACATCGGACGGTCTTTTTCTTTTTGCGTTTCTATTAACCCAAAATAATACAAAGTTATCTTTCTTATCGTAGCCTAGCATTTTTTGCTTAGCGTGCTTAATATCATTATCTTCCATAGGATAGAAAAGATTATCAGGGAGTGCATGAGGTATGAAGTTAGTTCTTTCAGGAAACTTTTCCTTGACTATTTCATATGTCAAATAAGAGTGACAATTTATTAGATCGGTTGACCTGTAGTAGTCTTCGTTATAGGCAGGAGAGGGATAGTTATCCCAAACATGCCAATATGCAATTGGACATATCTGATGAATCTCATCTTCCATAGCCCATAACCACGTAAAGAACCTGGGATCTGTGAAGATCATCAGTATATCTGGTTTTTCTGCTGCTAAAGCGATACGTAGCATATCTGGATTACCAAAACCATCAATTGGCTTGATTATAAAATCTGGATTAGGAGCTTGTACTTCATAATCAAGATGCTTTAAAGCGGCACCGAACTGTCTAACTGTCCAGTTGCCCTTTTCTATTAAACCATTCATCAAGAATCTTGACTGGCAACCAACACCTGACGTGCTTAGAGCGTGATCAGATAGCAGCAGTATTTTTAATTTCTTTTTATTCATATAGCGTTAACTCACATCAAAAGAATTATATCCCCATGTGTGTAATCATATTAAATGATCTACAGAAGTATATTTATCTAACATATTAACCGGGACAATTGGGCGTACTCTTAAACTCACAGAACAAGCAAGAGTTTCTATTTTTTAAGAATATTCCTCTACGAACTGATTTTATCATGCTCCTTAGAATAGAAAGAGCGTTTTCTTCAGCCTTTGGACCGACCGACACTTTGACTAGTTCGCATGTATTATCTTTTGGAGCCCCGCGCTTTAACAAAACAAACCCACATTTGACTTGCTTTGTGTCGAGATTATTTTTCTTCATCCAAAAAGACTTGTATAAAGCTATCTGAGCCCATGTTAGGATATCCCTTCGCTTCGAAGCGTACCACCCTTTATCACCAGCTGTCTTCCAGTCTATCACATAATAGAACTCTTTACCCTTTATCTTTACTTTTAGAAGTGCGTCGATAAAGCCCTTAAAGAATATGTCATAGCCATCCACAAATTCGTACAGTTGCTCTTCCGCTGATATTACAGACCATTCATCAAACTCGCTGTCAAGAAATGAAGGTAACTCATTAAGGGAGTTCGTGGCCCACTCTAGCCATTCATCAATGTAATTATGCTTCTTAGGTCTCCAACCTTGACTAACTCTGTAATCCGCTTGAGATTTTATCCATTCTTTAGTATCAAAACCGTGAGTTTCCCACTGTGATTTTATCTGCTCTAAAACAGATGTAGTGTCCATGTCACCTGTTTTAAGAAACTTTTCTATGCCATCGTGGAGAGCAGTACCGTAAGAAAGGTATGGGCTTGGCTCATCCTTTACTATCTTGTCTATATACGTCAGCTTATGATGCCACGGGCACTCTTTCCAAACGCGTACTTCAGAATATGACACATGTGGCTTGTTGGTTGGAAACTCTACTTCGCTTATTCTTTTATCTACGTTACTCATAAATACACCTCAATGCTATTATATCGCGCATAGAGTGAAAGTACACGAGTAGACATGAGGACTTTTGTAGCGTTGGTTATTACTTACTTTTGATAAGAGAAAGATCTGATTCGTACATCATCTCTGCAAGTTGATCTAAATCTATTGTCGATTCCCAATCTAGAACTTTCTTTGCCTTTGAAGCATCACCTAATAATAGAGGCACTTCCTGTGGCCTGAACAATCTTTCATCAATCTTTACGTATTTGTCAACATCAAGATCAGCTATGGCAAAAACCTTATAAAGAAACTCTTTAACAGTGTAAGTCTTACCAGTTGCTATGACATAATCATCAGGGGTTGGCTGCTGCAACATTAACCACATCGCGTGCACATAGTCACCAGCAAATCCCCAATCTCTTTTTGCATCTAGATTTCCTAAGCGAAGCTCATTCTGTATACCGAGTTTTATTCTTGCTGCCGCTAGTGTAATCTTTCTCGTGACGAACGTTTCTCCTCTACGAGGTGATTCATGATTAAAAAGAATCCCGCTTGAGATATGCATGCCATAAGACTCACGATAGTTTCTACAGATATTATGAGCAAACGCTTTGGCGCATGCGTAAGGACTAGCTGGCATTAGCAAGGTATCTTCGTTCTGAGGAGCCACTGGATTATCACCAAACATCTCTGATGAGCTAGCCTGGTATATCTTTATGTCTTTATTGACAAATCTAACGGCCTCCAGTATTCTTAGGGTGCCCATAGCTATTGTGTCAACAGTCTCTAGAGGAACATCAAATGAAACCCTTACATGAGATTGTGCGGCTAGATTATAGAATTCTCGTGGCTCATATTTTTCTAGAAGATAGTATAAAGAACAAGGGTCATGAAGAGAATAATATTCTAGAGAGAACATCGGGTTGTTGTAGATGGCATCAACTCGCTCTGTAGATATTATACTTGTTCTCCTCTTTAGCCCAACAACCCTATATCCTTTAGATAATAGAAATTCTGCTAAATACGATCCATCTTGACCAGTTACGCCTGTTATCATTGCAGTTTTCATTTAATTAACACCTCTAACGTTTGGATATTCATTCTTGAACCATTCGCATGTCTTTGCTATACCTTCTTCTAGAGAAGTATATGAGTTATCATCCCATCCTATATCAAACAATCTTTCGCTACTGCTGGGCTTACGAAATTGTCCTGTTGGCTTTGATACGTCCCAAGCTACTTCGCCAGTGTACTCAAGACAATCACAAACAATCCGCACGACGTCTTTTATACTACATTCATTGGTCAAACCTATATTAATTGGTAGCGCCTCATTATAATTTTCCAGCATAAAGATAAGAATTTGAGCTATGTCTTCAGAGTAAGTAAATTCCCTAAGCGCAGCGCCTGTGCCCCAAAATGAAGGTACAGTATTATTTATCTTAGATTCCCAAATTTTACGTATAATCGCTGGAATAACATGACCTGTTTCAATACTAAAGTTGTCTTTTGGGCCGTATAGGTTATTTGGTATCGCACAAATAAAATTACATCCGTACTGTTCCCTTAACGTGCGAGACTGGACGTCTAGCATTCTTTTTGCATATGCGTACCCGAAATTACTTTTATGTGGTGGGCCAAGATGCATCTGGTCTTCAGTCAAAGGGTACGTCGCAGAGTCAGGATATACACAGGTTGATAAAAGCGATAAGACTTTCTTGACACCACACTTACGCGATGCATCAAGAACGTTTGTATTCATTCTTATGTTTTCAGAATAAAAATCTGCGACGAAATCGCTATTGCCTTTTACTCCGCCCACCCTTGCCGCAAGATGGATTACTGCATCTGGACGTATACATGTCAACATCTCTACAGTGGTGTGATAATCTGTTAAGTCGTACTGTCCAGATCCAACTAGAGTAAAAGTATGATCGGTTCTTTTTATATTATCGAATGTAGACCCCAGCATCCCAGTACCGCCTGTTACCAATATTCTCATATTATTCCCCTATGACCGTGTTAACGATGTCACAGATGAGCTTTATAGACTTCTCAGTAAGACCTGGATGATTGGGGACATACATACCATATTTATCTACAATTTCAGCATTATCTAAAATGCATTTGCCGTATTCCTTTATATAGAAAGGCTGGACGCCCATGGATCTACAAAGCATTGGTCGCACTTCTACTTTGTGAGCGATAAGCTTTTTAGCGATTTCGTCTCTCTTTGGATGTATTATGGGATAAGCAAAGTTTGAGATAAAAGAGTTTTCGCGGTACTGTGGCTTCCAATAAGAGTTTTTGATATTATCTTGGTAGATAGAAAAGTTTCTTTCGCGGAGGGCGTTGACTTTATCTGCTTTATCAAGCTGGCCAATACCGATAAATGCTTGTAGATCAGTGGACCTCACATTAAAGCCGTGCATGTAGAATGTATATAACGAATCAAATTCGCTAACGTCCCACTCTTTACGTAATTCTAGTTTCTTTTTGTCAGATAAATCACGATCCCAACCGTGGTTTCGAATACAGCGCGCTGCTTGAGCAACTTCTGGATCACTCGTACAAATAACACCACCCTCGATAGTTGATAGATGATGACCAAAATACGTCGAGAATGTTGACATTAGACCGAACGTCCCCATTTTATTTTCTGTGTATCTTGACCCGAAAGACTCGCATGTGTCTTCTAATAGAATAACATCATTGGCTTTACAGATATCTAACAACCGAGACATGTCTGGTACTAGACCAAGAACTGAAACAAACATAACAGCGGATATATCATGAGTGCTACAAAGCTCTTCAAAGTGATCTAGACTTATAGACAAATCTTCTAGATTACAGTCACATAATATAGGATTAAAGCCAAGCTGCACGACAGGAGATAAGTCGGTAGCCCAAGCTAAAGCGGGAACAATGATGTTCGATCCTCTTTTAACTTTACCAGTTTCCAAGAGCACCTGAAGCATTACAAGATTTGCAGAAGATCCAGAGTTTACAAAGATAGCTTCTTTCGTTCCAGTATACTCTGCCCACTTCTTTTCGAACTCTACGGTTAACGGGCCCTTAGTCAAGCGAGGGTAAGTTTTTAACCACTGTATGAGATCATCAATATCGCTGTTGTTGATTGTGTCTTCTACTAAATTTATCATGTGATATCCTCGCTAGCGGTCCGGAAGAACTTGCCACCTTTTCGGCCATACCATACAACTTCACGTGAGAATAGCTTTTTATCATCGTAAATCTTGGAAGAATCAACTGTGATAGTCGATTGACATTCTACAAGATTCGCCAGCTGTCCAGATCTAGCTTCCTCAAAAAATTGGTGAATATTGTGAGAAGTGGTAAAGCTTGTAGAAGATGGAGGTTTAAAACTAACTACTCTCATTTTTTGATATGTTATAATATCCGATATTAGCTTTTCGTCATCTTTATAGAAGGTATATTCATTCATAATGTGAGACTTAATTTCTTCATAAAATGTGTCAAGATTTTCAGAGACACGTAGATAAGAGGCTTCTTCAGGAGGCCAGGAGATATCTTCGAACCCAGGAACATACTGGTCATAGCCGCCTCCTGTAAAGACTCCGTCAATTAAATTGTCAACGTAACATAGCTCTTTTCCCAGTGTTGTATCTGGGTTATCTTCGCCATATTTCACTATGGCTTTATAGAAGTCGCAATATTTTACTCCAAAATGATATCGAAAAACAATGGCAACAATCTGGAGCAACCCCAACAAGTGCATACTTTGGATAGCCCACGCAAACTTGTATGTCTCTTTGTAAGAGTCTCTGTTCATTGTATTCGTACCAATAACGATGGTCTCAGTTTCAGTGACTTCTTCGTCATCTTTTTTGTCGGAGTGCGCTTGAAAGATAGGAATTTTAATAAGGTCTAGACCGTGTTCTTTTTGATACTTTTCTTCTCCCATCTCAGCATTAGGCATTATAGAACAATTGTACATTACAATACCTGAGTGTTGCGAGTTGTCTAACAGTGTGTCGACACCTTCAACAAAAGACTCATAGGTTTCCCCAGGAAGTGGTAGTATAAGCTCTGTGTAGGTAACAAGACCATTGGCTACGTACTTCTTTTGTAAGTCATTAAAGAATTTCATTTTGATATTTTTTCTCTTAATGCTTTCTAGTGTTGTTTCATTAAGCGACTGCATGCTGATGCTTACGCCTTTATTCATTCCGGCATCGGAGAATATTCTTGCTAGCTCAAACACTTTATCAGTGGAGTTCTTTGTGAAGCAAACTCTGAACTGATTTGGGTATCCTGTCTCTTTCTTTTTCTCGGCTAGTCTTAACGCGTAGTCTTTGTCTCTCGGGAATATCCCGAAGTTAGCGTCTGCTCCGAAAATAAGGTCAACTTCTTTTGATGAAAAATAATCAATCTCTGCCAAGAGCCTTTCATCGCTAAATTTTCTAACTTTTGTCGCGACGGCAGAACCCCAATCACAAAATGTGCACTTAAATGGGCACCCACGGTTTGTTTCCCATGTTACCATCCACGAGTAATCTTTCGTCTGTAACAACCCATCGAATACACCAGTTAGATAAGGCGAAGGGATAGTGTTTAAGTCTTTTATTCTATCTCTACTCTCTCCTCTAGTACATTTGCTAGAAGACCTGTCGTGAAATGTGGTTCCAGCTATGGCAGATAAAGCTGAGCGATCGTCTGGATCAAACTTCTTTAATATTTCTAAAAATGTTACTTCGCCCTCACCGTGAACTGTCATGTCAACAAAATTATTTTCTTTAAAAAATCCTTTTAGCTGGTTTGGAACTTGAGGCCCCCCGAACACTATTAGACAGTTAGGATTTTTTTCCCTTACTTTCTCTGCCAATTTTAGACTTAAGGTCCAGTTCCAGACGTAGCAAGAAACGCCGAGGACATCGGCATCGCCGATCTTTTTAACCATATCATCGAGCTTTTCGCGGATAAAGACGAAGTTGTTGAATAAAAAGTTGTCGTTTACATACGGGTCACTTTGTACGTATGACTGTAGCACACCGGCGCTGTATGGTAAATAAACTTGTGAGCCATACTTGTTATTCAGTTGTACCAGCTGTACTTTTGACCTTCTGGGCTTTTCTGTTGCTATATCAGACAATTGCTATCCCTTCTAGTGGAGGCGCAGTTATTTTAAAAAGACATCTTTCAGAATAAACTTCTAAAATATTTTTCCAATACTCTTCGACATTCTTTCTATTAAGATAATTTTCGATAAAATCTATACCCCTAAGAGATAAATCGTTAGCTTCTTCAGGATGACTTTCAAAGTACTTTATTATGTCTAACAGCTCATCCGCGCTTTCGCAGTATTGTATTAATCCGCTGGCTTCGGTGGAGTGCTGCCAAAACTCTTTCTTATGTCCTTTGTCACTCAGATATATTACTATACTTCCAGTGGCCAACATGTACATCGATCTAATGGTTCCAGATCTTACATCGGTATTACGAGGGTAACCATCAGTGACTAATTGGTATCTACACTTTCCTAACAGCTCTATAGGGTTCTGATACTCTCTTCCAGTCTTGAATAATGGGTTTGTGCTTCTTTCGTGTACCAAAAATTCTGAGCTCTCCACTATCTTAACCTTAATATCATCAAAAAGAATTTTTCGATAAGGATAAATCGATCCCTTAAAGATCAAAGCGTTTTCTTTTTCTTTAAATGGCATAGTTCTTTCTCTAGAAAACTTTACGATTCTGTCCATATCATTTTGATATTCTACTTTTTTGCTATTTTCACCATTTATTCCAGAGAAATATCCGTTAAAAAATGGAGTGGGAGCCAGTATTCTTCTTTTAACACCCCCAAACTTATCATCATCAAACATAACAAAGACAGCAGAATCCGATCCTACATCACTTTCTATTACAGTATCCATTGTGTAATATTTTAGTTCTGTATTCGGTAGGACGTAGCCTGAATCTCTTAGCGCTGACAGCTGATCTAAGATATCACCATGGCGATCTTCATTAGTCAGGCCATTCATTACGTATATGACATTATCAAATATTCTTATGTGCAGAGCTTGAGCGGGATTTCGGGTTGCGGAGATCTCTTCATAGCTAATGTTATGTGGAACAATCTTTTCCGCTAGTTCTCTTAGGGATACTGTAAGATCATTATTCATAGTTCAATCATACCAAAATAATTTCTGATCAATTCTTTCGTTCGGCCCTTATATTCTTCAGAAGGATCCCTTCTGGACACATCACAATGAAGGAATGTGACGGCGCACCAATTAGATTCAAAAGGATTCCTGCCATACAACATATCGTCGTGTAGCATTAAAGGCATATTTTCGTCGCCCATAGAACAATGGTTTAGCGCGCCATTAAAGATAACAACATCGGCGCTGCAA
>TARA_R110001599_G_scaffold167251_4_pt1 | contig 11925 bp, 10 predicted proteins | sample TARA_R110001599 | Tara Oceans TARA_R110001599 (sample SAMEA4398360) | marine metagenome | biome: Polar Biome; feature: [MES] marine water layer (ENVO:01000295) within the mesopelagic zone...; material: water (ENVO:00002006), including particulate matter (ENVO:01000060) such... | reverse complement strand
GGAGGTTATGATACAAAATCTTTAATTGTTTATGCAGGTGAACAAAACATTGGTAAATCTATATGGTTAGCTAATGATGCTGCTAATTTAGTCAGAATGGGTCATAATGTAGCTTTTATTACTGCAGAAATGGCTGGTCAGAAAGTACTTAAGCGAATAGGTTCAAACTTATTAAGCATATCTATGTCCAAATATGATGAAAAGTCCGCAAACCGTGACTTTATGAAAAGAAGATTAGAAAAGGTTTCTAGGGGTATTATGCCACCCGGTAAACTTTTTGTAAAGGAATATCCTACTAGTCAAGTTACTGTTTTAGATATTGAGGCTTATTTGAAAATGCTGGAAGAATCACAGGATCATAAAGTTAACGTACTTATAGTAGATTATATTAATATTTTAGCCAATTACCGCAATCCAAATACTGAAAATACCTATATGAAGATTAAGCAGATTGCAGAAGATCTTAGGGCACTGGCAGTTAAGAACAATATGTTAGTAATTTCAGCAACACAAATCAACCGGGGTGCATGGGATGCTACTGAAGTAAAGATGGAAAACATTGCAGAATCCGCAGGTCTTGCTCATACGGCTGATGTAATGTATGCACTTATACAAGATTCTCCAATGCATGCTAATAAAGAGTATTGGTTAAAGGTATTAAAAATTAGAGATGGTGAGGGTAAGGGTAATAAATGTCGATTTGATATTGATTATGACCATATGAGACTTACCGAAACACAAGATATAACAAACTAAAATGAAAGACGATAAAATATTTAACAATACATTTGGTCAGCAAGATTTAAGTGAAAATCCAGTTAGCTTTAAAATAGAATCTTCGTATGAAGATAAAATGGATCCGGATGATAGAATTCATTATAATATGATGATGGACCGAATCGATGACATCATTATAAATAGTGAATTTGACAAACTTAATAAAGTTACTGCTGATGGGATTAATAAAAAATTAAATAAAATTCAAATCAACAAAGTATTTTTTTATATAATAGATCGGATAGGTAGAGACTATACCAAAATTGAAATTTTTGGAGCTCTTTCGGACTACTTTGACATATTTCCCAATAAATTTTATAATTCTCTTTCTAACAAGTATAAAGACGAATTAATGATAGAATTAGATAAAAAATATAATATTAGAAAAAAACGAGGTATAGGTAAATTATTTTAATGATGGCTAAACGTATATGGATGATTTCAGACACACACCTGGGGTGTAGGTCAAACTCTGTACTTTGGTTGACTATAATTGAGGATTATTTCTTTAATTTTTTTATTCCCTTAGCCAAAGCAGAATATAAAGAAGGTGATATATTATATCATCTGGGTGATGTATTTGATAATAGACAAAGTATAAATTTAGCAGCACAGGATTTAGGAATTAGAGTATTTGAAGAGCTCTCTAAGATTTTTCCTGAGATACATGTTATTGTAGGTAACCATGATATTATGCGCAAAAATACAAATGATATTAGTTCTGTAGATTGCATTAAATATGTACCAAATGTTACTGTACATAAAGAACCTCAACTAATTAAATACAAAAATGTAAAATGCCTATTAATTCCATGGAGAAGAAATGCAGAACATGAGCGTGAAACTATTGAATCATATTCTGAAGATATTGATTATGTATTTTGCCATTCAGAAACACAGGGTGTTCAAACTAGCCCTAGTACCAGACATCTTCATGAAGGAGGTAATTCAGTTGATTTATTTAAAAAGTTTAAACGTGTATATAGTGGACATATACATTATAGACAAAAAAAGAAAAACTTTGTATTAGTCGGTAATCCATATCAAATGACCCGCTCTGATAGGGGCAACCAAAAGGGTGTCTATTTATTAGATTTAGATAGTGGAAAGGATACATTTTTTGAAAATAACAGTTCTCCAAAATTTATTAAGTATTATATTAATGATATTTTTAATATAAGAATGGAAGAATTGGCCAAAGAAATTAAAGGTAACTTTGTAGATATTTACATTCCCAGCAAATTTTTATTAACATGTAGTATTAATCGATTTATGGATCAATTAGATGGATTAGCTCATCGATTAGAACCTAAAATCTTTGATGAAGAATATGCTGCTCACTACGAAGACGGTGAAATAACCGACTTTAGTGGTGACATTGATTTAATCAAAATTTCGGAAGAATACGTTAACGGGTTAGATTATGATGATGATTTAAAAAAAAGGTTAATATTATCAATTAAAAACTTATATACAGAAGCAACAACAAGCAAGCATGAAGATTTTTGAATCTTATGAGGATTAATTATGTATAGGTGGCATTTTAACAATTGTAGAAAAAAGTAATATGAAAATAAAACTTGTAGAGTTTAAGAATTTTGCCAGTTATGGTAATAGATTGCAGCGAATCGACTTTGAAGAAAATAAGGGTGAATTATATCTTATATCGGGCAATAATGGAGCTGGCAAATCGAGTCTGGCTCGTGTAATTACTTATTTATGTTATGGCAAAGTAGAAGGGTCTAATTTAAAGGATTTGCCAAACCGAGTCAACAAAGAGATGTGGGGTAAAATAACACTAGAAAGTAAGGGTAATTTAGTAGAAATAGAACGTGGAATAAACCCCGGAATTTTTAATGTTAAAATTAATCAAACTGAATATGATGTAGCAGGTAAATTAAATTTACAAGATTTTTTAGAAAGTGAAATTTTTGAGATTCCATATCATGTTTTCAAAAATGTGGTTATTCTTTCTGTTAATGATTTTAAAAGTTTTATTACTATGTCTAACTATGATAAAAAAGCTATAGTAGACCGTATTTTTGGTTTTTCTATTATTAATGAAATGCGGGAGGTAATTAAGCTTAAACGCAAAACTGTATTGTACGAAATTCAGACTTTAGATAATGAAATTCGTACATTAACTGAATCTATTATATCAGTTGATGAAAAAATTAAAATTGTAGCTGAATCTAAAAAACAAAAAGATAAAACTCAAATTGAAAAATTCAAAATACAATTGAGTGAACTAAGTATAAATAAAACAAAATTAAAAGACGCTAATACTAAATTAAAAGAACGAGTATACCAATTTGATCAAGAAAATAAGCAAAATTCTAATAGTAGGGCACAAATAACATCTGACATTAAGTCTACTAAAAAGGCGTTAATACTGTATGAAAATCAAGAATGTCCAATGTGTAGTTCTACATTAGATACTAAATTTCATAATGAAATTAAATTAGACCAGGAGAAAATATTATTTACATTAAATGAGCAATTAGATCAAATAAAAAAAGAATCTGATCAAATAGAAATTAATTTAAATAAATCAAGAGAACGAGCTAGGCAAGTGTCTATTAAGTGTGGTCAATTGGATACACACATACAAAGTATGAAAGCTGAATTGATAAAAATTGCTAGTGAAAAATCAACAGATGGAAGTCATTTAAAACAGCTTGTTGCAGATTTTAATGATAAAAAAGATAAAAAGAAAACAGGTAAGCTGGTAATAGATGGAGAAAACTATTATTTAACTGCCCTAGAAAATATTTTGGGTGATGAAGGTATTAAAAATTTAGCAATTCGTTCTATTTTACCTGCATTTAATAATAATATTATGATAATGGGTAAAGAAATGAGTATACCTTTTGGTATTTTATTCGATGAAAAGTTTAATTGCATGTTATACCATTTAGGTGAAGAAATAAGTCCTAAATCATTATCTACAGGCGAAAAAAAGAAAATAGACTTTGTTATTATTATGGCTTTAATTAAAATGATTAAAAATAGATTTCCGGGACTTAACATTTTATTTTTAGACGAAATATTTTCTTCTATCGATGCATCAGGAGTTTACCATATTATTGATATTTTGCATAAAATTATTAAAGAGATAGGTCTCAACACATTTGTTATTAACCATACTGTTTTACCCAGTGAATATTTTGATAAACAAATAGAAATAACAAAAGATGGTGGCTTTAGTGAGTTCTCTATAGAAACTATAGGATAAATACATTATGTCTGCATATAATCAAGAATTTAATCGGGATAATATAGTCCTTAGGTATATTACAGTGGCTACATTAGCTGAACTACGCAATAAAGTTTATTACTATAATCAAACGGATGAAGACACATCGGTAAAAATAGATATTCCTTTTTATTATTCTATTACGGGTAATGAAAGATTATTATTAGATGTATTTAAATTTGGAGCTGAAGCAAATGGAGAGGCTATAGGTGATTATGAAGTAGTCCCGCGTGGTATGTTGCAAATGACAGCAGGCAGTATTGATTCTGGTAGTATGACCAATAAATTTGTGCGATCTGAATTTGTAAGAGAATTTGAAGGGCAATTAAAAACATATTCATTAGAAACTTCATTTTTGCCAGTTAATTTAAGTTTTGATTGTAGAGTAATATGTTCTAATAATACTGAAATGTTAAAAGCTACAGAATCAATAATTAGCAAATTATATAAAAGTACACTTTTTCAAGTTGATTTGGGAATGATGCGAGTACAGGCATCATTGGAAGTTCCAGAAGATTACGGTCAAATCAGATTGTTTGAGTTTTCATTAAATGATAAAAAAGAATTTGAAGTTACTTTTCCAATTGAAGTTAAATCATTTATGCCTGTTTTTGAAGGAGGTATTTTACTTTCTGAAATTGTAGAAATGACAAAAGATACCACAGACAATCCAAACCGTGATGGTATTGGTATGTTCCGAAATGGTGAAATCAGATTCGGTGGTGTAATACAACAAGCAAATTACACAGTAGATCATATGTCTAATGCACCTAGTGATGCTGCCTTTAGTAATTTAACAACTACACCAGCTCCAGATCAGGATCCATTTTTACAAGATAATATAACTACAGCACCAGAACCACCTGAAAATACCGATAGCGAAGAATATAGAAATAAATCTGATAATGTTAAATAAATACTTATCAAAGGCCTTTGATATATAAACCAAATAAGTCTGATACATGAATAATATTAACGAGGGACAGACACAAGTCTATGCAAATGGTATGGTAACTCCACAGTATGGAGTAAATACTAATGCCCCCTATTTAAACACACCACCACAACAGTTGATGGATATTACTAATGAGTTTTTTAAAAGTGGCAAATCCCCATCACAGGTTCTTGCTATTCTTGTTGGTATGGGAACCCCACAACAGTTAGCAAAAACTGCAATTGAAACTTATGCTATCGGTGCAATGCAAGAAAACCAACAAAAAAACCATAATAAAATGTTTACACTTACAGAACTCTATGAAAGAGTGAATAAGACTGCAACTGAATTAAAAACAGTAGCCGAAGATACGTCTAGGGTTTCATACTCAGCAAAAAATGCAATGAATGTACTTGAGTCTGCTCTTAAAGAATTTCCAGCAATGTTTAAGGTCAATTCTACTATTAATGAAGAACTTGAGGCACAAACACATCCAGTTCTTAAATTTAGAATTGCTAAAAATTTACACAGAAGTCTTTCTACTTTTGATTGGATTGATTCAGTAAAAGAACTTAGATCATTTATTACAGACTCGCATAGTTCAAATAAGTGGAATTTTAGAATTAGTGAAGCTATTGATCATACTGCTACCATGCATGGTTCATTATATGAAAAATTAAATGCCGATCTTGTTGGTCTTTTGAGTGAATCCGATAATATTGTATCAAAAATGCAATTGGTTGCAAACAATCATCCTTGGTCACCTACATGTAAAACAATTCTTAATGAAATGGCAAGTAGTGAAGGTAGCGCAGATCAAAAAACTGCTAGTATAGTAAAAATATTTTCTCCAGTTTTAAAAGAGGGATCATCTATTACTTTCAGATTACATGGAACAGATTACCGGTTAAATGAAGGTAAACTAGAATTAGCTACTATAACAGATTCACGGTATTTAATGACAGCTGATGCATTATCACATGCTAAAGTACTTAAAGAATCTTTTGTATTTTATGGAGATTCTGAAAAATCAATTGTTTTTGATATTAATGAAGGTACTATTAAAATGGGTAATCTTAATATGACTAGCTTTAGTGTTGGTGAAATTAAGCAAGCAATGACAGCAAACAAGTTTTATAATTTTAGAAATACATGGCTAGCTGAAAAAGTTTGCAATCTTGCTGAATGTATGGAAGAACTTTGTGAAATGGATAGCTTATTAGGTCTTACTTCTGAGCAATTTATTAATGTTTATTTAACTATGTTATCTGTAGAAGAGGGCGTATGGGTTAATAAAATTAATCCAGCTATGCATTTAAATGAAATGAAGTTTTTTAGTACTGCAACAGAAGCATTAAAAGAAGCTAAAGACTTTATAGGATATGATGCTACATCTTATCTTTCTGAGGCACTTACAACAGAAGGACATAAAACAGCTATTGCAGAGAAAAGGCGATCTATAATTAATAATGAAATTTCATTTCTTGAAGAAAAGAAAAATCAAATTAATAATACAATTACAAAAATCGGTAAAAGTGAAGAACTTGTAGAAGCTTTAACTCTTATTGAGTCTGAAATGACTAAAAAAGAAAAAGAACTCCAGTCAACTTATATTACTGAAAAAAAAACTAAACTTGATTGGATGAATGATGGCTATACTGAAGCTACTATAGAAAGTCCAGTGGGATCATTTAACCAGGGAGATGACGTAATGGTAAATGCAGAAGAATATGCAGGTGCTGGTGATAATGAATTAGTAACTGTAGTTAATGTCACGTCATTAAATGACGAATTAGTTAAAAGATCAAAACTAAAAGTTAAAATTTAAGATATGAGTATTAATTTATATAAAAAAGGCCGAAATTTTAATCTTTCGGCCTTTTTTGCATATAAATATAAACGATAATCACGATGGCAAGAAAAAGAAATTATTTAAATAATAGAGATCTTTTAGAACAAATAATATTATCTAAAGAACAAGACGAGCTTACTCCAAAGGCACTAGAATTTCTAATGTTATTAGCAGACAAAAGTTCTATAAAATTATCATATGCAAATCCTGCCGATAGGCAAGACTGTATTGCAGTAGCTTATATGGATTTATACAAATATTGGAGAAACTTTAATCCTGAAAAAAGTACCAACGCATTCGCATACTTTACTGAAATATGTAAACGTGGTTTTGCAAAGGGCTGGAATAAATTGCATCCCAAAAAATACGGAAATACCGTTTCTATTCATGGCTCCGGAGATTCAGATGGTATCTATTCTTTGTAGATATGAGTATTAAAAAGGTAAAACCAACAGCTAAATCAAAATATAAGCAGGGTTACTATAAACCAAAAAATCCCAGTAAATATAATGGACCATTACCTATTATTTACAGAAGTAGCTGGGAGCTCAAATTTTGTCATTGGTGTGATAATAATGAAGATGTAATTTCATGGATGAGCGAACCTTTTTCTATTGATTATTTTAGTTTGTTAGATAAAAAGCTTCATAAATATTATCCGGATTTTTATATTAAACTTAAAAGGGGTGAAAAAGATGGGAATATAATTATAGAAAATTATGTAATAGAAGTTAAACCTAAGGCACAGTTACAAAAGCCAAAAGAACCTAAACGTAAAACCGCTAAGTCTATGAAAAATTTTAAACATAGCTATGAGCAATATATTAAAAATTTATGTAAGACCGATGCTCTTAAAAAAGCAGCAAAGCAACGTAATTTTAAGGTAATGTTATTAACTGAAGATAGTAAATTATTCTAATGACCGATAATCTGCAAGAAAGCATAAAAACATATGTTAAGACTAACAAAGGAAGATCTTATACATCTACAGTCAGCCAGTCTCAATTAAGTATGTTAGGTGACTCCTACGGAGGCCGTTTTGATTTTGGTAAACTGTATTTTTTTCAATACTTTACTCCTGATGAACCGTGGTATGACACAAACCCAATTGTACTAGGTCTAGGGCCAAGCGATAATAATAATGAATTAGGCATAAATTTACACTATATGCCTTATAAAGTTAGGGTTCAATTATTAAATAAAATTTGGACTTCTTTTTCGGGCACAATTAAACAACAAATTAATGGTCCAAATCTAGGTAAACCAGTAAATCAATCTGCTTTACATGGATTTAATTGGAACAATCTTAAAGCTGCATATGGACCAAGCTTTAATTTAGAACACTGTATTAAACAATATAGATTAGATCGTATGAGATCCATGAAAATTTTAGGATATGAAAATTGGTATATCGCCGCTACTAATGATGTGGATCGATTTCATAACATTTCAATTGGAGCAGTACAGTCTATGTATTATCGTGATATATAAACCAACACACAATTAATGGCTGGATTTACAAATAGAAAGGGACCTTTATCAGAAGGAAACCCAGTACGAAAGATTTTAAAAGATCTTTCTAATCTTGGTATGGCTTACGACGATATGATTATCAGAAATTCGCGAGCCATAGGATTTACAGAAAACCAATATGGTTATACTATGAATCCAATGGGTAGTGATGCCGATGACATTTATTCGCCATTTGCGGCAATGTCATTAACTGACACTACCATGAAGAAAAGTATAGCTTTCTTCGATCGCAATTATGCAGAAAAAGTAGAAAAATATAGACTTTTTGCAGTACAAGATGAAATAGAAGAAATTCTTGATGTATTGTGTGATGAAGCTATTGTATTTGATGAGAGTAACTATTGTGCGTATGGACATTTTAATACTCAAATTTCAGACTCAGTAGAAGATGAAATAGGAGATGTATATAACAATATTTATAATTATTTTGGCTTTAATGATGCTTTAAGCATTTGGAACTATTTTAGAAAATGGTTGGTTGATGGTTATATAGCATTCGAAATTGTGTATAACGATAAGCAAACTGAAATAATAGGATTTAAAGAATTGGATCCACAATCACTAGTACATGGAGTTGACACCGATACCGGTAAAGTACAGTGGGTTCAGTATAAAGGACAAGGTGTAAAGGAACGTAAACTTTGGGATTCTCAAATTATTTATATTTCCTATTCCCAGGTTAATTCACCACAAAGAACTTCTTATGTTGAACGACTTATCAGATCGTTTAATATGCTTAGAATTATGGAGCATACTAGAATTATCTGGGCTGTAACCAATTCTAGTTTTAAAACTAAGTTTGTTATACCAGTTGGGGGTAAATCTAAGACAAGAGCAAAACAATCATTAGCACAACTAATGAACAGTTATAGGGAAGTTGTAGATTTTGATTTTGATAGTGGGGAACTTACAACAAATGGCAAACCCATGATGCCGTTTAACAAAGAATATTGGCTTCCTTCTAAAGATGGAGAAACTCCAGAAATTGAAAATGTAGGTGGTGACGGTCCAGACTTAGGCGATACTGAATCATTAAAATATTTTGCTGATAGTTTAAAATTAGCATCTAAAATACCATTTTCTAGATTTGATAGGGATGGGGGTTCTGTTTGGGATTTAGAGGCTAGTGGAATGATGCGGGATGAAATTAAGTTCTCTAAATTTATAAGTAGACTAAGATCTATATTTCAAGAAATATTAGTAAAGCCGCTTTATCTTCAAATGTGTCTTAATCATCCTGAATTAAAAAATGATGTATCATTTAAATCAGGTCTTGGATTAAAATGGGTTAAAGACAATGTATTCGAAGAACTCAAAGAAATGGAACTTATGAATAAACGGGTTGACTTTATAGGTAATATGAAAACTCAATTAAGTACAATGGGACCTGACATGGAAGAAATACCATATTTTAATTTAGGATTTTTAATTAAAAGATATGGTGGATTTACACAAGATGATATTAAAGCTAATGCCCGAGCAACTCGTAGGGAAGATCTAGAAAAAGAAGGCTATACCGACGATGACATAGAAAAGATTTTATTAGGGGCTAATAAAAAAGATTTTAAACCCGAAAAATCGGCAGATGATGATGCAACTGCCGATCTAGATATGGACATATAAAATTTTTAAGAGACACTATAATATATAAATCAAATAAAACTATAAAAATGGCAGATAAAAACTTGCTAATATTAGAAAGATCAACAGCAAATCTATCTACATCAGAAGCAGATGATGGTAGTATTGTACTAGAAGGTGTATTTACACAGTTCGGTGTAAAGAACAAAAACAATCGTATTTACGAAGAAGCAGAAGTATTACCTCATATTAAAGAATTACAGGAAAAAGTAAAAACTAAGAAATTATTAGGAGAATTAGACCACCCTAAAGATTTTGATATTAGTTTGTCAAATGTAAGTCATGTTATTGAAGATCTTACATATGATTCTGCTAACAAACAAGTAAGAGGACGTATTAGATTACTTAATACATCTAAGGGTAAAGAAGCGAAGGCTTTAATTAAAGATGGTATTCCCTTACATATATCATCCAGAGCAGCAGGTACAGTTGGTGAAGATAACAAAGTAAAAATTAAGAAATTTTTTACATATGATTTAGTAGCTGATCCTGGATTTGAAAATGCTGAACTTGGTCGAGTTAATGAATCTTTTGGATTTGATCAAGACGATAGTCTTTTTATTTATGAAATTGATAAACCGATATATAAAGTACAAGAAAACAAATTAGAAAAAATGGATAAAGCTTACGTTACTAACGAGGATTTTAATAAGTATACAGAATACCTCAAAACTGAAATTAGCTCTTTAAAAGAGTCACAGTCATCAACCGACAATGAAAAAATGGAAAAGCTAGTTAAATATGCTGAAACCATTGCTGAAAAGGTAAACGGTGTAACTGAATATGTTGACTATCTTGCTGAAAATGTGGATAAGGGTATTACTTATTCTAATTATCTTGCTGAAAATATGAATAGCATTAAAAATTATGCTGGTTATTTAGCAGAACAATTAGATAGTGGTATTCGTTATAGTGAGCATATTGCTGAAAAAACTGATCAATCTATTGAATTTTCTAATTACCTAGCTGAAAGCCTTGATAAAGGAATTAAGTATAGTGAATATGTTGGAGAAAAAGTTGATCAAAATATTGCTTACTCTGAATATCTTAGAGAAAATCTTGATAAAGGAATTAAGTATAGCGAATATATTGCAGAGCAAGTAAATACTGAATATGATAAAGCTCTTATGGAAAAGGCTGAAACGGTTGAATTAACTGCAAACGAAGAAGCTAAAACTGCATCTTATCAGTCTATCTTAACAGAAAGCATTGATAATCTTATTAAAAATGCAGAAGCTAAATCTACATCAGATATGGTTTTTATGAATTTCCTTACTGAAAGTAAGAAAAGAGAATTTAGTGCACTTACAACTGAAATGAAAGATACAGTTGTAACTAAAATGAATGAAGGCAAAGTAATGAGTAGCCTTGATGCTAATGGTATCTGGGAATCTTGTTTTATTGTAAAGGAATCTGCACCTGACGTTATTAAAGATATGCCTGAAACATATAAAGCAAAATGGAGCGGTTTGAGTGAAGCTAGACAGAATCAAATTATAGCAGAAGCTAAATTTTATCCACTTAATAATGTGTATTCAATTAATAATTTTTGGTCTACCCGAGATCTTAGGGAGTCTCAAGTTGTAATGGAAAAATTAAACGAAGGTGTAACACCTGCTGTAGCATCTACTACTAATAATCCATATTCTGTTGATGAAAATAGAAAAGCGGAAATTATTAAGAAGCTTAAGTTTAACCTTAACAGATAATGAAATTGAAAATAAAATTATAAACCAATGAAACACATTAAATTATTTGAACAGTTTATTAATGAAGCAGCTTCACTAGTAGATGAAAAAACTGGAAAGACTGTTAAATTGCCTTATAAAACTAAAGACTTTAGAGGAGATCCTGTAACGGTAGTTGGTTTTACTGAACCTCACAAATCAGCCTCTAGTGGCCGAATAGAAACATCTGATGGTGGTTCATATT
>TARA_R110001599_G_scaffold2705_1_pt1 | contig 11937 bp, 13 predicted proteins | sample TARA_R110001599 | Tara Oceans TARA_R110001599 (sample SAMEA4398360) | marine metagenome | biome: Polar Biome; feature: [MES] marine water layer (ENVO:01000295) within the mesopelagic zone...; material: water (ENVO:00002006), including particulate matter (ENVO:01000060) such as...... | reverse complement strand
GTCCATCGTCATGTCAGCAGCGTCAGCCTCAATAGTAGAGCCATTGCGGCCCACTGTCAAGTTTGTAGTTGCCCAATCACCACCGTCAGTAATAACAACAGTGTCGCCTGTAGCTGGTGAGGCTGGCAGCGTTACAGTAAAAGCACCGCCTGAAGTGTCAGCAATGACACCTTCATTAGCTGCCATCGTGACGTTAGATGTGTGACGTGTGTAAGCAATACCACCGCCACCAGAAGCAGCGATCCAATCGTAGTCAGTCCCTGTCCATGACAGAACCTCTCCGTTAGCTGCTGTGCCTGTGTTTAAGTGGGTGTCTACATCTGCGTCTGTGTACCCTGCGGGTAAGCCCGTCAGAGCAGAGCCATCCCCAGCGAAGGCTGTAGCTGTTACGGTGCCGTTTGCTGTAAAGTTACCAGCCACCTTAACACCAACGGTCTTGATATTCAGACCAGAACCATTTGGTTCAGAGGCTTGCCAAGCAGCATTCTGATTGTAGGTAATCGTGAACCCACTGTCTTCAAAGTGAGCAGACATTTCGTAGGCAGAGATTTGACAGTTATTGTCGTTTTTCTTTACCCATAGCTCAATGTCAGACGAGCCACCGTTGTCGATAAGTTTGAAAGAATCATCAGAGAACGGAGTAGCGTGAGGCTTAGACATAAGCTCGACGTTTAGCGTGTGGCTGTCGCCACCAGAAGCGTTGTTGGTTCTGACATTGACAGCCACGATTGCTGGCATACCTGCGCCTAGTTCTTCTGGCATAAAATGGTAGATAAAAGTACCATCATCAAAGTCGCTGCTGAGGGAATATGTCGCCACCTTTGCCCAGTAGTTTGCGCTGGAACCGCTGCCCTGAGAGCTTTCCCAGACTTTTCTTGCGATATTTGTTAGCCCAGAACCATCACCAGCAAATTCTGTGGCTGTTACGGTCCCAGTTACATCAAGCGCAGTGGAAGGGTTGTTCGTGCCGATGCCCAACCTGCCCGACGAGTCGAGGCGCATGGCCTCTGCATTGGTAGAGTCATGGAAAGTTAGTTCCCCTCCGCTATTCCCTAAACCACCTACAAAAGTCCCATCGTTTCGGATGCCCATCGTCAAACCATCGCTGCCCATGCGGTTCAGCATCATTGTGTGGTCGTCCATACGAGCAACGCCAATATACCCTGTTTGTCGTAAACCAACACCAGCTTTTGTGGCATCGTTGTTGCCGTTATAGATTACGAACGGGCTGTTTGTAGTAGCAGGGCCAACCATATAGTCGCCATCTGCGTTGAAGTTGGCACGTTGGGTGTTGTTTATCTTAAAGTTAGCCTTATTCGAAGACGTATTATATTCAATAGCGTATGACTGCGCAGGGTCAGCTTGGGTATCTGCGAAACGTAATGTTGCAGAACCTTCGCTATCTTCGGTGATAAGAACTTCGGTATCTGTACCGTCAACGGTGAGGCCACCAAACGTCGGGCTGTCAGTTGTAGCAACACCTTGGTCCAGCGCCTTAACAGAGGCAATAGATGCCAGCTCACTGTCCATCAAAGCACCAGCGGCTGTTACATTGGCTGTATCAGTTACATCAGCACCAGCCTCAATACCGTCTAGCTTTGTACCATCGACTGATACATCACGACCGTCAAAGGTGCTGTTAGTTGTAATAGGGCCTGTCATGGCACCGCCAGACAACGGCAGCTTAGTTGCAACGCTGTTAGTGACAGTGGTAGCAAAGTTAGGGTCATCTCCCAAAGCTGCTGCCAGTTCATTAAGGGTATCAAGAGTGCTGGGTGCAGCGTCTACTAGGTTAGCAACCGCTGTATCTGTGTAGCCTGTATAGTAAGCACCGTGCTGACCATCAAGAGTGTCTGCATCTACGTTCAACGCATCAATGTCTGCTTTAGTTTGGTCAGCAGTTGCTCCTGCCTCAATGCCGTCTAGCTTTGTACCGTCAGCGGAAACGTCTCGTCCGTCTACGTTGCCAGAAACAACAACATTAGGGACCGTGAGGTCGCCAGTCATTGTGTCGCCAGTGATACGGACAAAGCCTGTATCAGCGTCCAAGCCCTCTTTCAATTCAGACCAAGTAATAGACTTAGTTTCATCAGCAGAGGTGTCTACAATAACAAACTCGTCATCCTCAGCAAGACTGGCCCCAGTGAGGTTAGGTAGTTGGGAAATCTTTTTATCAGCCAAGGCTATATTCCTTATGTAAGAGCTTCTACAGCTTCAAATGAGATACCGTAGATAGAGGCATTATTGATTGACCAAGATGTTACATTGTTACTTAGGCGAAAGACACCTTTAGGGTTATCAAAGGTCACTGTAGCATCAGTGTAGTCAGACCGTAGTGAGGGCCATATCTCCAAGCCACCATCACCATCTTGGTCTAACAGGACTTGGTGTAGTTTAGCACTAGAACCAGACCCAAGCTGAATGTAGTCGCCAGCCTTAAGTGTACCCGTCATAACTACACTAACAGCATCATCCCCAACACTACCTGTAAGTGTACAAGAACTTACCGTACCTTGTGGTGTAGCATAGTCAGGGTCTCCCAGTAGAAATGTACCTACTTGACCCTTAAGACCAACCAGCATAGCTTTCCACTGAGCAGCCTTATCACGGTGAACAGAGGGGATGTTGACAGAGGCTTCCCATTTCTGACCACCGTGAGAAATAACCTGTTGTTTATAGGTAAAGGGAGATTGAGAGACAGCTACAGCATTTACAGCCCTAAGCTCAATGCTCTCAATCCCGATAGTAGTTGGTGTAGACAGTGGGTATGTCAGTGCCATAGTTTGTATCCTTTACCCGAAGGTCGTTTTCATTTGTCCACCACGACGACGATCATCCAGCATAGACTTCTTAGTCATGTTAGCAATCTGAGGTGCAGCCTGTGCAATGATACGCTTAACACTATCATCACCGTTAGCTTGGAAGTTAAAGTTCTGGTTAATGACAACATTCTCCCCACCACCTTGGACTTGAACACCCAGCTTACCATTAGCACCACGCTTAAGTGGCATGATAGCTTCTGGACCAGCTTCACCCATAACACCAGTTTGGTTACCAGCCATAGGGAACATAGTGGCACTAGATACAACACCACCGTTAGCGAATGGTATTACGTTGCCACCTGAGAAAGCCCCGCCATCCTTGAACCCAAGGAAGCTCATAATGCCACCTACGATAGGTTTAGCTACTGCTTGCTTGTAGACCTCAATCAGAATGTTACGAAGCATACCCTTGAAGGCATCCTCAACAGACTTGGAACCATCAACCATAGCCATGAAGGCGTTTTCAATGTGGCCTGATACCATATCAAATGTAGCTTGTCGTTGTTCCTCAGCAGCTATAGCCCTGCGGGTTGCAGCCTCAGTCGCTAGGATTTTATTGATGCGTTCTTCATCGGCGGCATTAAGAGCTTGACCGTCGCTAGTCATTTTCTGGACAATCTCACGACGCCTTTCTAACTCAGTGATTTCTGCCTCACCAAGACCGACTAGAGTGTTCTTGAAGTTAGCTTCTTCCTGTAGGGACTTTAGGTAGGCGTCTTGATCGAAGGGGTCTGAACCACCACCGCCACCGCCACTTGCACTAGGTGGACCCATCCCAACACTTTTGAGGTAGGCTTCCGTGTAGCCCATACCTAAGAGGGTATCACGGTCATAACGGTCAGTTGCAGACCCCGTGACAACCTGTCCAGACATCGCTACATCTTCGTCGGCCATGAAGCCTGTGTTTTCCATGTTCACAATAGCTAAGGCACGACCATAAGCAATACCAAGGTTGGTAGCCAACATACCAGCAGCAAGTACAGCGGGGGTGATACCCTCTGAAAGGTCTATCCCAGCCAACTTCATAGCTTCGACTACGCTTTCACTGAGGCCATCACGCACCAAAGCCGCTTCAACAGCCGCCGCTTCTGTCTCAAGTACAATTCCACGGAGGACCATCTGCTGGGAAGCGTACATGATTAGTTCTTCGCCAAGAAGACCCTTGCGTCTACCCTCTTGTTCAAAGCGAAGTCTAGCAACGTCTGCATGATCCTCACCCAGTGCATTTATCTTTAGGGCTAAGGCAAGTTGGTCTTCGTAGGCGGCGTTACTTTTTTCAACAAGGTCTGCATACTCAGCAGCTTCTTCTCTGGCCTCTCTTTGCAGTCTCTGCCTAACCTCATGCAGTTGATTAGTAACAGAAGCGTCTCTAGCACGTTGTTGCTCTTGGCTGACCAACTCCTGAGCAATGGCAAGCTCTTCTGCTGCTAAGGCAACCGCCTCCCGTGCCAACCGAAGTTCATCGAGGGCTTCTGGAGCCGCAGCTGCAAATCGTCGGTCGTCGGTATTACGCCGTGAGGGCAGGGTGAGTCCCGTCGCCCTTTCAGCGGCTTGAACTTGAGGGGTTTTGGTGTTTCCATTCCCGTCTAATAGGTCTTGAAATCTCTGTCTAGCAGCACTCAATTTTTCCTCTGCGGCCCCCAAGGAGTCTGACAGTGTAAGCTCGAAAGTATTCTCGAAGCCAGACGCTAGTAGTCTCAGGTCTGCTTGCATACCTTGAACTTCTGATCGTGCAGAACTTAGTGCGTTCTCAAACACCTCAGTTTTGTCCGAAGCTGTATCAGCAGCCTCTGCTGCCCTCATAAGATAGGCGCCGATACCCGTGAGGATAGGGATAATAACCCCCAAACCAGCAAAGATACTAATCATCTTAGTGGTCTTGGCAAGCATAGAGAATGTACCAACAAGCTGTGTAGCCTGTTGACCAGCGGCAACCATGATATTCGTACCAGACTGAACCTGTACCGCAAAGTCACCAAACTGATAACCAGCCTGTTGTGCTAGAACGCCAGCACGATTGGCTCTTTTACCTACAACCTGCATACCTGCGGCAGAGTTAGCAAATACACCAGTGCCAGCTTTCATCTGAGTATTGAGTCGAGCTACAGCAGCAGCTTGTTCATTAGCACCAATGATACCCCTCTTACGGGCTACAGCAAGGTCATTCAACTCCTTAGTGTAGATGTTCATAGCGGTGTAACCCTCTACGAACTTGTTTTTCAGCCGTTCTTCTTCCAGCGTATTAGCTCTAGCAACAGCAGTGGCTTCCTTAGCTTTTTCATTAAACCTTGCATTAGCTTCTGTGGCCTGTCTACGAGCTTGGGCATAGGCTTTTACTGCGGTGGCCTCTGCCTTAGTAGCAGCAGCAGAACTCTTACTAGCGTTGGAAGCATCAATCGTAGCTTTAGCCAAGTCACTGACGTATTTCTTCGCCTTTTGTGTATCCACACCCATCTTAACAAGGGCTTTAACTTGGCTTTGAATACCTGTATAGTAAGCACCTATACTTAGCTTACCTGCGTCATACGTCTTGGAGAGGAGTTTAACATTACTGTCTAGCTGTACAGTAGCCTTTGCTACTTTTACAATGTCATCCCCGCCAGTAACCTTAATACCAATACTAATGTCGTCAGCCATTCGCTACCCCCATATAAACTGTATCAAGACGTTTAACTGCTTCTATTTCACGAGGAGCAATAGGTGTCTCAGTCAGTTCCTTCCATGCTTTAATTTGTTCGTATGTTATCGGGTTGGGGCCAGAAAATCCAGCGGTTCTACTGTTACTCAAAACACAAAAGGCAGACCAGACATGAGACAAAAGCTGAGGAAATACTGTCGGGGGTTCCAGTGCTTCAGGTCTACGTCCAATCTGCCTTTCTACTTGTTCAAGGTGTTCACGTTCTGTTGTGCCGTTCTTATCAGGTTTGTTGAGCTTGAAGCTGTGTTCAGCCCAATCACACAACTGACAAGTTAGGCTTTCGTAAAATCCAGAGATTCAGCAAGAGCCTCCTCAATCTGGTCTTTAATCCAGAACACTTCGTTGTATAAATCCTTAGCCTTAGCTACAGTAAGTTTAGGCTTCTCACCACCGTATGTGATGTTCCAGTCAGCAGTAGCTTTAGAGAGAAGCGTTAGCCCAGCTTCTTCCATGTCCTGCGCTGTAATTTCCTGCTTCTTACCAGACTGCATAGCCTTGAGACGCTTGTTCGTCTGCTCATAGGTTGCTGCCTTATACTCTTTAGAGTGACTTGCGTGTATCGTGATAGTCATATCAGACTTATCGTCATTCTTGAGGATGTCGCCAGTATTAGGGTGCTTCAAGGTTACTTCTACAGTATCGCTAGAAGGCTTAAGGTTCATTAAATCCATTGTCGAGTTTCCTTATCGGGGGTTATTGTCGGGTAACTGTGTTAGTGTGGTGACCCCTGACCCGACTCAAGGGCCACCACGTACCTAGCTAGGTATTAGTTTATACTGGGCGTGTGATCTTAAGGTTAGTACCTTCAGTCGCATCATAGAGGGCAACAAAGGACATAGTGATCATACGGCTAGTTGGGCCATCGACACCAACATCAGCAGAGTTAATCTTGACACGTGGGAATGTAAACGTGTAAGCATTAGCGCCTGTAGGGTCATCTACAGATACTTCAATCTCAGTTTCAGTCTCATTCAAGAAACGGTTGATGAGAGAAGCATCTTCGAAGTAGGCGGTCAGTGTGCCTTCAACTTCTGCACGGCCATACTCAAGGGATGGTGCGCTATCGTCACCAATTACGAAAGTAGGTGCAAAAGAGTTAGTCAAGGTGAAGTCCAGACCAGTCACAATAGCGACTGAAGCTGCGCCACCTACGTTACCGATTGCGATGTCACCAGAGTAGGCATCAAATGGTGCAGCACCAGAGGCGGCAACTTGTGTCTTTTCTGTGCCACTGAGGGTCATGTCTTTGCCTACCATACCGAAGGTAGTTGTTACCATCTGGTTGGGTGCAAGGGAGATACCCATAGTGGAAACGGAGAGACCTGTGAAGACACGAGCTTGGTCGATGTCAGCAGCGTAGTCTTCTACAGAGAAGAACTTAGGTGTTGTGCCGACTTTCAGTACGTTAGTAGCCCATGTGTTCAGCATAGCTGATTCAAGGAAGGCGTCATAGTCAGCATCACGAAGATCAACTGCAATGTCACCAGCTACTTGACGGTTACCGTGACGGTCAACCCGTGGCATACGGTCAGCTTGGATGTCGTTACCAGCTACACGATCTTTAGTGAGGTTCAAAGAATGTGTGCTGAAAGGAAGGTTAGTGAAGTCGCCAGCAGGTGTCGTACCAAACGTAGATTCTACGATGAAAGACAGGCTGGAGCGTGAACCCTGTGCAAAGGCCATGTTGTATTCTCCTATAGGAAGTTATTTGTAGATGTACCAGCCTATGTTGACAGGTATCATGTAAAAGGGTCCATCAATCTCAGCCATTTCTCTTTCGGCATAACGGATGGATACGATAGTGCTACCTTGACTTACATCTGTTGTAGCTTCAAATGCGTCAATAATCTTATCTGCGAGGTCATCACCAGCAGAAGGTCCAGCCCCCTCTGGTACATAACACACTACTCTAAAGATACCTTGATATAACATCTGTGGGTTAGTGCCACGGACAGCAGGTTCTCTGCGGGTGGGAATTAGTCGAGGCTTAAGGTATGGCTGACCAGTTGTAGGGCTAAACTGTGAGTTCTCCCAGCCGATAGAGGGAACATTTGTAACAGTGCTAAGTTTTACCTCAAGGGCGGCTCGAATGTCATCATAAATGCTTGCCATTATCGGTGCCTATCTCTTAAAACAGCCTGAAGTTCACTGGGGCTAAGGCCAGTCCTAAGTCTGTCGTTCTCATTCATATGTTTGATATGTGGCGCACGGTTCGTGAGCGTAAGACCACTAAGGTCTTCTATCTCAAAAGAAGCAAATCTACCCTCAAGCCTAGCCTTCTCTTGTTCTCTCTTAGACTGTTTAGCCCCTTCAGGTAGTCTTGTTCTACCAGCAGAACTTCTTGCTCTTGATGAGGTTTGACCACGAGGGTTAATCTGCCAACTCTCTACAAAAGCACCTGTGTCTACTGGGGATAGGTCTACAGCATCAGAGACGATTTCAGAGACCTTATCTTTAATAGCATCCTCAGCCTTTTTCTCAAGCATATCGAACTTCTTAAAGAAGGAGGCAGCAACAGTAACTTGCATAACCTACTCCTCTACGTGACAGATATAGCAGAGGGCAACGCCATCAGAAAAGATTGTTGTGACAGAGGTGATAACCACAGTGTCCCCATTGCCGATAAGCTGGTCGTCTTCATCAGGGACAAACCCCTCTAAAGCAGAAAGGACACACTTGCGTGTACCCTTGCGTATTTGATCTACGTTAAGGGTCTCGTAGTTGTAGAAGTACCCTGTGAGAGAGTAGTCCGTAGAGGCAGAACCGTCTACAGCACCAGTCGCAGGGTTATATGAACCGTCTGTAGTAACCTTGCGTAAGGTCAGGCTTTCACCAAAGTCTCTTACTAGGTTGTACAAGTCAAAGGAGCGAAAAGACATGACCTACTCCTTATTCATACTCAGGGGTTTGGTAGCTAGGTGGGTTCTTGAAACGGTCACGGCGGAATGAACCTTCGATACGATCAGTGTTTTCACGTACAGTCTCAATACCAGTCTTTGTAATACCACCAGCAAGAACACCGATACCTACAGAGGAACCTGAGCCGTTTGTCTTACCCTGATACTCAAGGTCGTCAGCAAGTGTCTTATACTGTTTAGCAAGGTCACTGTAGTCTGCCTTCAAAGCGCCATCAAGTGAGGTGTTAACCCTACGAGAATACTTAGAGGCAATGTTACGTGCAGACCATGCCGCAGCATAATAAATGTTGTTGCCGTTCTCAGAGAGACTGAAAGTAATCTCTTCGTTCTGAACCTGCTGGTCTACCGTATCGGTATCACCAACTAACAGCCGTACTGTGTTGAGACGACCAGAGGCCGTAGTTGTATCCAAGTCTGTAGGATCATATGACCACGCCATCTAGTCGTCTCCAGTTATTTAATCGTTTAGGATTTTATCTCGAATGTTGTAGAAGTCTTCAATCACCCAACTATTACTGTTGAGGAAGCGACGGATAAGACCACGTTGCTTATCGTCCAGCTTAGACTTCTTACACTTCTTAGTCTCAAACTCTGAGGTGCTTGATGTTCGCTTCTTGACTTCTGCGTTTAGCAGATTAACAAGAGTATCTAGTTGCTTTCCAGCAAGCTCTGACAACCGATCACCGACCTTAGTTTGGACTTCTAATTTTTTATTGTGGTGGATATAACCAGAAATGTACAGGGTGGCGACCTTATCGGCGTCAATCCCTCTCTCGAACCAGTTAAAGTAGTCCCCTTGCTTCCATGTTTTACTGTCAGCCATGAGGGGACGTTTGATAAAGACAGGCCAATCAACCTGCCAACCCAAGTATGTGGGGTGCATAGGACTACTCCATTATATGTAGGATACTGTTATGTTCTTTTATAGTTGGGTTGAACCCCAAGCCGAAGCTCAGGGTCCACCGTTATCACGAGAGAATAGCGATTAAGCTACAACATCTTCGAAGAAGTAACCAAGGTCAGTGCCGACGACTTTCATTTCGTAGGACATCTTAACTTGGATATGCTCTGCAACCTGCTGACGCTTCAGTGCATCGTCGGAGAAGCTCTCGACGGTTACACCAAGGTTGTTTACGCTTGGAATGTTGTTCCATGCGAATGTCAGACCAGCGGCAGGGGTCATCAGACCAGAGGAACGTGGTGTGTGTACCAGCAGTGCGTTCTTACCACCGATGAAAGCGTTAGCTTCTGCAAGACCTTCAGCAGCACCGTTCTTCACAGCTTCCATGACGTAGAAGTTTTCTACCTCAAAGATTTCAGCCAACTTAGCATCTGTAATCAGAGCAGTGTTGGAGACTGTTGCACCACCGTTCAAACGTGCAAGTACGTCTGGGTGGTTGATGAGGATGTCACGAACTTCCTTACCGATAACCATTGTGTTTGGCTTGAAGCCACCAGACGCAAGCTGCATGGTGCGACGAGCATTTGTTACATCAGTGATTGGTGTGGAGTTTGTGTAGTCAGACCACAGGTTCGATGGTGTAGCGTCTGTACCCCAGATACCCGCAGAGAAGAAGTTAGCAGCGAACTGCTCTTCACGGTGGATCATCAGGCGGTTAACAATGGTCTGTGCGCCAGCGGAACGGATTTCCAACATTGCATCTTCGTTAGCAAGCGTCTGCTCGTCGAAGTCCATACCAAGGCCGTAGACGTCAGCAAAGTAGCTGTCGTTTGATACTGTCATACCAATGCGGTTTACTTCGGTACGTGGGGCAAGTTTCTTAACATCACCCGAACGGTTCATTTCCGCACGGTCATAGATGTAGTACTTGTCTGACTGACGCTGTACACCTACAACAGGGAATACTTTGTCAGCAATGAAGTTAGTCTGCTCTTGAACATAAGCGAGTGTCAGGTTCGAGAGTGGCTGGTCAATATGAACAGCGGAGGGAGTCAAAAGAGGCATTATGTTATTCCTTTTAATGCTTGTTAGGGTTAGGCTACGATGTTACCGCCTTGGATAAGCTCGATTGCGATGATTTGACCATCGACACCAGCTTCCTTGGCATAACCCATAACAACATCCCCAGAAGCGGCTGTGAGTGCATCACCAGCAGCGTCTGTCTGAACAGCGGCACCAGCAGCAATAGTGCCACCAGCAGTTACCATAACTTTACCTGATACGCAGATAGTAGTTGCGTTACCGACGAGAGCGCCGACCAAGCATACACCGTAAGCCTGTTCACCAGCAGCACCTGCGGTAGTGACAGCGCCACCAGCGTCAAGAGTTACGAATTTGAATTGAGTAGTACCACCAACACCAGCGATTTCGGTGCGGTTATCACGAGATTGCATGACAGCCATGATTATTCCCCTTTGTAGGATTTATTGATGAGAGATTTGCCTTCGTCGGTCTTAGCTACAGCAGCATAAGCCTTGGCATATTCACTCTTTTTCAGTTGGTTTTCGTCCATGTAGGACTTTACGAGAGCATCCAGTTTGTCGGCAGAGGTAGCGAACTCGCCGTCTACATCAGACTTACCAAATTCTTGCATGGCTGCATCAAAAGCTGCGTCAGCAGCCTTAAGAGCTTCCATAATTGCTTCATCATCGTAGAACTTCTCTACGAGAGATTTAGCTACATCAGTTGCGAAGTGTGGAAGAGCTTCACCAGCACGTTTCGTCAACTCAACATCAGCTTTTTCGAGTTCATGTTCACGCTTGGCTACATCAGCAGCTTCAAGTGCTTTAAGAACTGGGGCAGGGATGTCAGACTTAACTACCATCTCGCCTTCAACTTCTACCATTTCTACTTCAGCTTTCTTTTCGATAGCGTCGGCGGAAATAACGTAACCTGCTTCGATAAGACCCTTACGGAGCTTTTCGTTATCAGCTTTGAGTGCAGCAACTTCAGCTTCTAGTGGGCTGACTTCTTCAGCTACTTCTTCAGCAGCCTTGTCAACTTCAGCTTCTTCAGTTACTTCTTCAGACTTCTCCATGTCGTAGCCAAAGTTCTTCATGGCTTCTTCACGAGTAGCACCTTTTTCAGTCATGTATGCCTTTACTTTGGCTTCCATTTCATCAGTCATTTTAGTAATTTCCTCTGCGGAATTGTCACGCTTAAAGAGACTAACCATTGCCTGTGCATTGGCAGGACGATCCACTAGGGACAGTTCTTCAAGGTGCAAGTTTTTCAGGAGGTTGGGCAAGATTAAATCTCCTCTTTCATAGCACGACCGCCAATAGAGAAGGCCGCAAGTTCGCCAGACTTAACCATATCCCAGACGGCATCATCGAATACTTTGTATGCGACAACCCATCCTTCACGATTAGACTGGATTCCTAGAGCATCACCAATTTCTTTAGTGATAGGCAGCGAGTGTACTACTGTACCGACTTGCTCCCCTGTGTGCATCGCCTTGCCGACCCGCACATGCTCCATAAATTCGTTTACAGCTTTCACAAGTGTGGCAGCTTCGATAACATCCCCTTGGCGGTC
>TARA_R110001599_G_scaffold5987_2_pt1 | contig 11950 bp, 11 predicted proteins | sample TARA_R110001599 | Tara Oceans TARA_R110001599 (sample SAMEA4398360) | marine metagenome | biome: Polar Biome; feature: [MES] marine water layer (ENVO:01000295) within the mesopelagic zone...; material: water (ENVO:00002006), including particulate matter (ENVO:01000060) such as...... | reverse complement strand
GATGAAGCTAGGGTCAGAATTTCACAAACGCGGAGGATGCCGATATTTTACGCGCTAAAATTGCCATTTGGCGACATTATTTTATCTTTTGGCGACAATGCGGAGCGCTGTTATTCACATTTGCCATGTTGGGCAATTGAGGTGAGGCTTGGCAGCTAATATCTCGCTCAGGGTAGGTTAATTGTGTTGCTTTGCTGTGATTTCCGATAGTGATTTGGTGTTACTCCGAACCAACGCTTTGCGGCGCGATTGAATGAACTTTGCTCTTGGTAGCCTAATAATGCAGCGATTTGTGCCATGGGCATGCGTCGCTCGGCGAGGAAGTTCTGGGCATCTTGCTTTCTGATACTGTCGACCATGTCTTCAAAAATATAGCCTTCATCCTTCAACCGTCGCTGGAGGGTGCGCGGATGCATGAATAACTCGTTTGCCACGTTTTTGATATTGCAGCATTGGGTGGGTAATAGGCGGCTTATAATGAAATTGATTTGTTCGATAAAGTTGAGCGGCGAACCGCCACTTTTCTTGATCACGTAGTTCGCGATGACATCGCGCTGAAAGGCATCTGCAGTGCGGATTGGGAAATCAAGTTGCTCCGGGGTCAGCACTAAGGCGTTACAGTCTTGATTAAACAAGACTGGGCAGCCAAAGTGACGCTTATACGTTTTTAAATCCAAAACACGGCTGTGCCGAAATAGTACCGCCTCCGGTCTTTTGCGTTTCTCCGTTAGGATGGCGTGGATATTGGCCATTAGACCAATCGCCATTTCGATTGTTTGATGACGGTACGGGAAATCCGTCACGTTGATGTCTAGCATGATTCTTGGGAATTGGGGCGAAGAGGTGTTGTCGAGAGAGAGTTTTATCGCAGGGCTATGGTGAGCAATATAGCGGCCAATACAAAATAACGCGTCACCGAACGTGCTCGAAGTACGCGCCATAATTGCGATTGGGCCAAGAGTTTCCATGCTTTGCTTAGCCGACAAGCGCAAGCCAAAGTCTGGGCATTGCAATGTTTCTGCCGACGCTTCGAGAACCTGCATTAAACTGTGGAAGAAAATAAGATAATCTAGGTCTTCTAGCCGATCAGGATCAATATTGAATTGGCGAAGCAGCGGATCGGGGTGTCCCCCAAGTTCACAGACGAGTTCTTTATATCCGCTGAGTGCGGAAGTTCGGATCAAGGGGCGCATAGGTTTACATCCATAAAGAAAGCTAGCATGCTGTCGTCAAATGTTAAATTTAGCTTAGCCCTATTGCGCTGGTGCGGCTAGTGTTTTGGCTTATTAAGGCTTGCTCGCACTCGTCGAGATGGTTGTTGCAATACATTGAACTTAAATAACGATAAGAGAGATAGTCATGGGGCGTTTTATCCGTTGGTCTGCCGTTGTGGTTTTGCTGTTGTTGGTTGTTGGTTTGGCCCTGCATGCTCGCTCACCGATTCAGCCCGTGGCATTTGATGCCCCAGTTGGAGACGGTTTAACAGGTGATTTTTCGATAAATGAACGGCTCGAGGCGTTAACAAGGCATTTAGAAAATGTTGGTGTTGGCCCGGAAGATATCGTAAAAGGCCCTAGCGGCGAATTTTTTACAGGCTATCAAGACGGTCGGATTGTGCGTTTTGCGGTCGCGGAGGGACGATTTGTTGAGGGTAGTCATCGGGAATTTGTGGATACTGGTGGACGCCCGCTAGGTATGCAGTTTGATGGCGCGGGCAACTTGATTGTCGCGGATGCGTTTAAAGGTTTGTTATCTGTGTCACCTACGGGTGAAATTACAACGCTTGTCGATTATGCGGATGATCCCTCACTGCGTTTTATTGATGATGTTGATGTCGCAGCGGATGGCAGTATTTGGTTTAGTGACGCTTCAGGTCGCTTCGGTTTACACGATTATATCTATGACATTGTCGAGGCCAGTGCGAGCGGGCGTTTATTGAGCTATGAGCCGTCGACCGGCCGAACGCGGGTGCACTTAACGGGTTTGTACTTTGCGAATGGTGTAGCTCTAGGCCCGGATGACAATTTTGTGTTGGTCAACGAGACCGGCGCGTCTCGGGTGACACGCTTGTGGTTAAAGGGCCCAAAAACTGGCCTTAGTGATGCGTTTATCGCCCGCTTGCCCGGTATGCCGGACAATATCAGTTTTAATGGTGTTGATACCTTTTGGGTGGCAATGCCGGCCTTGCGAAGCAAAGAGATTGACGCTCTGTCGCAGTATCCATTTATACGAAAATTACTCGGCGGCTTGCCCGCCGAGCTTCTGGTGCCGGCGAACCAACTTGGTTTTGCATTGGGGCTAAGCCTAGACGGCAAAGTGAAATTTAATTTACAGTCTTCGAGCGGTAAATATCATACGATAACCAGCGTGAACGAGTATGACGGACAAGTGTGGTTGGGCAGTTTGGCGATGTCTTCGGTTGGCGTGCTGCCAGTGCCTAGCGCTCAGGAATTATGATATTGCCGCTATGATTTTTTAAGGCGCTGTTTATTGGCGCCATTGAGATACTAAAAAATAATAATGACTTTTCGCGAGGGCCACAGGCCGTCGACGAGAAGTGCAAAAGTAATTTGGGGGAGCAATAGTGGCGGAGTTAAATACGCGAAAAATTATCATCATTGGTGCCGGCTTCTCTGGAATGGGCTTGGCTATCCATCTTCAGAAAGCCGGCATCAGCGATTTTGCTATTTTGGAAAAAGCAGAGGAAGTCGGTGGCACGTGGCGCGAGAATCATTACCCCGGTGCAGAGTGTGATATTGCCTCTGCACTCTATAGTTATTCCTTCGAACATAATGCTGATTGGCAGTATAAATGGGCAGAACAGCCGCAAATTTTTGATTACCTAAAAGGCACTGCAAAAAAATATAATTTGTATGAGCATATACAATTTGCAACGGAAATCAGTAGTGCGCATTTTAATGAAGAAACCAAATGCTGGGCATTACGTAGTGTTGATGGTCGACAGTGGCACTGCCAGTTTTTAGTGACGGCGGTTGGGCAGCTACACCGGCCGTTCACACCTGAAATACCCGGCCAGGCGACTTTTAATGGGCCGCAGTTCCACTCGGCATGTTGGCAGCATGATATTGATTTGACCGGCAAGCGGGTTGCCGTGGTCGGCAATGCCGCCAGTGCCTTGCAGTTTATTCCCCCAGTAGCGCAGACGGTTGCCAAGCTTACCGTTTTTCAGCGCGGTGCTAATTGGGTTATTCCTAAGCTGGATCGACCCTATCGGGCTTGGGAGCAATGGTTATCTGCACGTATTCCACTGCTCGCGAATTACTACCGTTTTAGTGTCTGGCTGCGAAATGAATTATTAATATTTCCAATAATGAAAGGTTGGCGTTTACATTGCCGGATAGGCTTATGGATGCACCGGCGATATATAAGCAAGCATATTAAAGACCCAGTCTTGCGGGCTAAATTGACACCTGATTACCCAATGGGTGCCAAGCGTATTTTAGTGTCAGATGATTATTATGCGGCGATGGCGAGAGAAAATGTCGAACTAGAAGTTGGCGGCATTACTCGCTTGTCAGAGCACGGCGTGGTCACTCCCGATGGCAGGGAGATTCCTGCTGATGTCATTATTTATGGCACTGGCTTTAAGACAAATCCCTTTTTGGCGCCGATGGATATTCGCGGTGTTAGCGGACAGACTTTACGCGATGCCTGGCAGCAGGGCGCGCAGGCCTATTTGGGTATGATGACCCATGGCTTTCCGAATTTGTTCATGCTGTATGGTCCAAATACCAACCTTGGCCATAATTCGATTGTGATTATGGCAGAGGCTCAATCTCGTTATATTACGGATGTTATTACCGAGCTAGATAGCCGTAGTCAGGAGACGATTGACGTTAAGGATGAGGTTGAGCAACAGTATAACGAGGAAATGCAGCAGCGCCTGTCGGAAATGGCGTGGAACGCGATTGAGGCTAGCTGGTATAAAGATGGTGATAAAATTACCAACAACTGGCCAGGCTCGACATACGAATACATACGTCGAACTCGGCAGGTGCAGTGGGATGACTATAAAATAAGTTAATTGATTTTAGCATTTACAATTGACTGACAATACGCGTCCCTGCGTTTTGTCAGTCATCACCTTAGGGCGCCGATGCGACTGGAACATCGCTAAAGCTCACCGTAGACGTTTGATTGGCGGCGACCACCACAGGGATGACTTGGGTAAAACTGATGTCATCGTCTGATGCGGCGTCATCTAAACTAGATTGGCAGGTAAGTGCGACGCTGTACCCTGCTGTGGTAGCGCGAACAAAGCCAATTTCAAAGCGGTATGCACCGGCATCATCTTGGCTGACTTCGGCACTGCTAATTGGCCGTTGACCGCTAACATTCTCGTCTACTTCGTCGCTGCCTGCATTGATGCCAGGATCGTATATATCGTCCGGTACTTGGTCGTTGGCGTTTAAGTCACCCTCATAGAGATATACGCTGCGACCAGTGCTGCCACTACAAGCATTGCTTGCGATTACAGTAGCGTCAACGCTGCCTGCTATGGTGCCAACTTCCACATTATTCACTAAGCGCATAGCAGGGCGCAGTAGATAGTAGCCCTTGTCGTTAGCGGGTTTGGTTAGGCCCTTACGCAGTACAAAGTCGATAGTGAAGTCTGCATTGCCGCCGGCAGGGACGGTAAAACTAGTGTTTAGCTTAAGCGAGCGAGGCGTGCCATTGCTGCTATTGCCGTTTTGTTGGCCGGGTATAAAGAGGTCGGCTTCATTGCCGAGCTTAGGAAGGACTGTTGAGTCTGGGAAGCCGCCGTTGACATAAATGCGGAGCCATTGGTAATCGCCGGCGGGTACCACCGCGTCGGAAATGATAGGGCTCGCGGCATTGCCGGTAAGGTCTAGCAGGTTTGGAATCACTACTGGCTCATCAAATGTTAGGCTTACCACATCGCCGCTTGCCGGTTTTAGGTCAATACGGCTAAAAGTGATTTTTACAGCATCGATATCATCGACTGGGGCGTCGGTTACTGAAAATGAAGCTGTTGAGGCCTTGGCTGAGCTGCCGCCGCCGCAGGCAGTTAGCAGAGAAAGGCCAACCCCTGCAATTATTGAATAGCCGGCGATCCGGCTTAACTTAATATTCATAAAACACTGCTCCAAGCGTTGTTTAGCGAGTGGCTGAATTCCCATTCTGCACAGGGAATCCAAGTTCGCTGAGAATTTTTTGTTTGGATGAAGTACTTTGACTCTGGGGTACTGCTTAAGTTCTTTTACTCTAGTTTAGTTGCTGGCTAAAGCCAGTTGTTCGGCGTGAAAGCGCAAATGCGACTCGATAAAACTGGCGATAAAATAATAGCTATGGTCATAGCCATCGTGGTAGTTCAGTTGCAAAGGGTACCCCCGCACTTGGGCTGCCGCGGCCAATAGAGTGGGCTTAAGTTGCTCATTGAGAAACTGATCATCGTTCCCCTGATCTACCAGCGTGGGCGTGAAATGGCTTGCTTTGGCTATGAGTTCACAGCTGTCATATTCTTTCCATGCGTCTTTGTTCGGGCCTAAATAGGCGCTAAAGGCCTTTTGTCCCCAAGGGCAGCTAACGGGATTACTAATGGGACTGAACGCAGATACCGATGTATAGCGCTGAGGGTTCTTTAAGGCAATCGTCAAGGCGCCATGACCGCCCATGGAGTGACCGGAAATAGCGCGTTGGTCGGATATCGGGAAATGCTGTTCGATGAGTTCGGGCAGCTCATTCACAATATAGTCGTACATATGAAAATGACGATTCCAAGGTGCTTGGCTGGCGTTGACATAAAACCCCGCCCCTTGTCCTAAGTCGTAGCTAGGGTCATTGGCGACGTCGTCGCCACGGGGGCTGGTATCAGGTGCGATAATGGCAATACCGAGCTCTGCGGCGATACGCTGCGCGCCGCTCTTTTGCATAAAGTTTTCGTCGGTGCAGGTGAGGCCCGACAGCCAGTAGAGAGCAGGTATTTTAGTGCCGGTATTGATTTGCGGGGGCAAAAAAATGGCAAAACGCATATCGCAATTCAGTGTGTTTGAGCGATGAGTGTATTGCTTATTCCAACCGCCAAAGGCTTTGTTGTTGCTGATGTTTTCTATGCTCATAGCGATTCGCGCGGCTTTTCAACCGCGCGTCCTTGTTGATCGTGCCGGTTTAGTAGTGAATAACTGAGCGAATACTTTTGCCCTGGTGCATTAATTCAAAGGCTTCGTTAATGTCTTCTAGCGGCATAGTGTGAGTGATGAAGTCGCTGAGTTTGAATTCGCCGGCGAGATAGCGCTCGACGTAGTCTGGAAGTTGGGAGCGGCCGCGAACGCCACCAAACGCGGTTCCTCGCCAGACTCGGCCGGTAACGAGCTGGAATGGTCTGGTTGAAATTTCCTGGCCTGCGCCGGCCACGCCGATAATGATCGATTCGCCCCAGCCCTTGTGACAGCACTCTAAGGCCGAGCGCATAATATTGACGTTGCCAATGCACTCAAAAGAATAATCGACGCCACCGTCGGTCATTTCTACGATGACTTCTTGTATTGGTTTGTCGAAATTTTTTGGGTTGATGCATTCGGTGGCGCCGAGCTTGCGGGCCAGATCAAATTTACTTTCATTAATGTCGATGGCGATGATGCGGCTGGCTTTGGCCATTGCGGCGCCAATGACGGCCGACAACCCTATGCCACCCAAACCAAAAATAGCGACCGTGTCGCCTTCTTCTACCTTGGCGGTATTCATCACTGCGCCCATTCCCGTGGTGACGCCACAGCCAAGCAAGCACACTTCTTCCAGTGGTGCGGCGGGGTTCACTTTGGCCAAAGATATTTCTGGCAGTACCGTGTACTCAGAGAAGGTTGAGCAGCCCATGTAGTGGTAAATCGGCTGGCCGTCTTTATAAAACCGGGTTGTCCCGTCAGGCATCAGACCTTTGCCTTGGGTTTCGCGGATTTTTTGACAGAGGTTGGTCTTGCCGGACTTGCAGAATTTACACTCGCCACACTCGGGGGTGTAAAGCGGTATTACGTGATCGCCGACTTTGACGCTAGTGACGCCCTCGCCAATCTGCTCAACAATCCCGCCGCCTTCGTGGCCAAGAATTGCCGGGAATATACCCTCTGGGTCATCGCCAGATAAAGTGAACGCGTCGGTATGGCAGACGCCGGTGGCAACAATTTTAATTAAGACCTCGCCGGCCTTGGGCAGCATGACATCGACTTCTTCAATTTTTAAGGCTTGGCCTGGCCCCCACGCGACGGCGGCTTTGGATTTAATGAATTGTTCAGACATGGCGATTTCTCGTTGTGGCGAAAAAATGGATGTGTTGTTTACTGTGGCTCATTGTAATTGTTTCTGTATTGGTGATAATCGGGTTATATGCAAAACACTTTTACGGAAATGTAATAATGGGTCAATGGCAAGGTGTTACTGAGTTTGTGGCAGTGGCGGAGACCGGCAGTTTCACTGCTGCGGCCGGTCGTTTAGCGGTTTCAGTTGCGCAAATTAGCCGTCAAATTAGTGCATTAGAAGACCGGCTCGGCGCTAAGTTGTTTTTTCGCAGTACCCGCAAAGTGGTGATGACGGAAAATGGCGGTGTTTACTACCAGCACTGCCGCAGCTTAATGGACGGTTTGGAAGAGGCCGAGCGCGCTATTTCGGATTTACAATCAACACCGCGAGGTAAGATTAAGATGACGGCGCCGATTACCTACGGCGAAGAAAATATCATGCCTTTAGTGAATGATTTTTTGCTGCGGTATCCCGATTTAGAGTTGCACTGCGAGCTCAGTAATCAGCTAGACGATCTCGTGACACAGGGTTATGACTTGGCAGTTCGCATAGGCAAGTTGACTGACTCAGGGATGATGGCGCGAAAGTTGGCATCGCGCACGCGCTATGTTTGTGCCGCTCCTGATTATTTAGATCGCTACGGAATTCCACATTCACTCGCGGAACTAGAGCAGCATGCCTGTTTGCTTGGTGTGTCGGATTTTTGGCGATTTCAAGAAGCGGGAAAGTCGCGCAATGTGCGGGTAGTCGGGCGTATTCGTTGCAATAGTGGTTACGCCTTGGTGGATGCGGCGCTGAAGGGGCTCGGTGTGATTCAGCTGCCCGATTATTATGTACGTGCCTTTCTTGACGATGGGCGTTTGATCCGAGTGCTTGATCATTATCGTGAGCCGGAGGAGGGGATATGGGCGCTGTTTCCCCACAATCGGAACTTGTCCCCGAAAATCAAATTGCTCGTTGATTTTTTAACCAAGGAGTTGGCCCCGCGCTTATCTGAAGCGCCGAATAAGCAAGCGTGACCTTGGTCACGTTGTTAGTGACAAATTCACGAAAATGAGTAATTGAAAAAGCTTTGTGGTATTTTCGTCTCTATTGAATTGATATTTTTGGTCTAATTAGTGGGGATGAGGATGTTGAAGCTCTGGAAAAAGGGGAAGTTAATGGGGGCTGGTTCCTGTGCGCTGTTTCTGGGCGCGTTAACGGTAAGCTCGTCACTCTCAGCGCAAACCTTGCCTGTGGTGGGGGATCTGTTAGATGTTGGTTTGGTTTTGGGCGGGGATATGCTGAGTGGTACTTTGCTAAATGATACACTGAGTCTCCCAGGTGCCGGCCTAGTGCTCGGCGGTGACCTGCTTGATAGTGTTGGATCAGTGTCTACTTTTGAGCTACTTGGTAGTCTTCCTGGCTTGAGTGCAGCTGAGCTGAGCCAAACCGCCGCAACGCCACAGTAATTAACTGTGGCAGTTGTTCTGGGGCGATGTGCCTAAAGGCTTTCTAGCATTGCCCGCATTTTTTCTTTGATTAAGTTAATTGCCTTGTAAGGTCTGAGCATCACCTTAAAGTCGGCAATTTTTCCTTTGTCGTCCCAGCGAATCATATCCACACCGTTCACAATAATTCCGTCGACCTCTACGACAAACTCCAATACCGCATTTTTACCGTCTACAACTTCGCGAACGTAATGAAAACTGTCGTTTGCCAAGACATGAAAGGCTGCTGCGAGATACATCTTAGTAAGATCTTTGCCTTCTTGCGGGCTATGCACAACTGGCGAGTGAAAGACGGCGGTTTCTGCGAGGAGGGTGTCTAGAGCTGATACGTCTTTGCTGCTAATGGCCTTGTGCCATGCGTCTAGGGATGTGTTCATTGCTGCGCTCCAAATTAACCGTTCAAAACGTGTTCGGTTTTGTAAAGTACAGTAATGTAAGGTGACGGGCAATGTTCAGCTGAGCACTGCCCGTCGTGGCTTTAGCCGTGTAAACCGTGCTCAATAGGACACTGGCCGCGTGCTAGTTTTTTAGCGCGCTCCACAAGAGTCGCTTCCATGGTTTCGCGGCCAATCATAATGACAAAATCGTCTTGGCGAATGCCATCTAGGGCAAAGGCAGCGAGTTCGTCTAAGTCTTGAACGGGTAGTTCAACACCGATTTCTTTCATGCCAGTCATAAATTCGTCAAAGGTCATTTCGCCGCCTTCGGGCGCGGGCTTTTCGCGCGCTAATTCCGCTGGGCGGTTGCGACGGGTAGTCCAGATTCCAGTAGGCAAAATGCCGCCTGAAGGGTAGAAAATACAGGCGCGGAGCTGGGTGTTTTGGCCAACCAGTTGAGCGTTCAGGCATTCGGTCATAATTGATACGCCCGCTTTGCTTGAAGCGTAAACAGATTGATCTGCCAGCGGTGAAATACCACCGTCGCCGGAGGATGTGTTCATGATTAATCCTGGCTCGCCGGATTCAATCATGCGCGGCACAAAGGCTTGAATACCGTGGGCGACGCCGCGTAAATTTACACCTAATACCCACGCCCAATCGTTGGGCGTGGTGTCCCATACATTGCAGTTTGAAACGCTAACGCCGGCGTTGTTACAGAGAATATGGCAGGCGCCGAACTCTGCAAATACGGTGTCGGCTAGGGCGCTTACTGATTCGGCCTTTGATACGTCTGTAACAATGGCGCGCACCACACCGCCATTGGCACTGAGTTCGGCGGCGGTCTTGTCTAGGGCGGTTTTTTCGACGTCTGAAAGTACTACCTTGGCCCCAGCTGCAAGAAAGGCCTTGGCCAGTGCCTTGCCTATACCGCTGGCGCTACCGGTAACGACAACAACTTTATTAGTGAAATCCTGCATTTTTGCTCCCCATATTATGGCTTTTATCGTGGCTAAAGTATGGCGCTGACGAAGTGCTATCGTCGGGCGGCGCCACTGCGCATTGCTCTGGTGTAACCATAATATATTTTTACACTTGAGTGTAGTTATTTTTGGTGATGCTTACATCGTGACAATTGCGGCTGGGGTCCGCGGGGAGTTTGGTCGTGGTGTCCTGTTGGCTAGAGTCGATCCTGTGCTGGGATGTGTGATTAATTCACGTTTTCGCCCAATCATGCGGCATTGTCATATTAGCGTCATCACTATGTAACATTCCTACACGATAATTTGTCCTTATGGCTGGACGTGTTTAGCCCCTTAATTTTCCTTGGTATTGGTTTTTGAAAAGCGGAGTGTATATGTTTTCAAATCGTGGTGTTAAATCTGTTTCAGCAATGATGCTTGCCGTGGCTGCCGTGTTTTTGTCGCCAGTGTCGGCTATGGCCGATGAGCCTGCGCAATTAATTGAAGAAGTTACCGTGGTCGGTGCTGTTCGCGGAAGCGCAAGTCTAACTATCGTGGATATCGATGTGGCGGGTGATGAAAACCTAGAAGAGATGCCTGCGATCTATGAATAGGTCTCGGTAGCGAGAATACCCTTGAAAAGTCGCTAGTTTATCTTAGCGACTTTTTATTTGCACCGCAGATGTAATTTTTAATTGGTGTAATTGCGCGTTCAATTTTAGCACTTCACTTTGTTCGCCGTTGCTAATTCCGAGGGCAATATGGCCGGCCGTAAACTGGCCTAGGCCACTGTCAAAACTCTCCCATTTGTCGCCAGTCCACGCTTGTACCCACGCGTGGGGAACAAACACGTATTTCCGTCCTAAAAAACGCTCATTGCTATAAGCTAAACCAAATGCTACGCGGCTGGGGATCCCCGCTGCGCGTGCTAAGCTCGCTAGTAATAAAGCGTGTTCAGTGCAGTCCCCCTGTTTGCTGTGGTAGGCCTCAAGCGCAGTGGCATAGCCGGAGTAACTGGCTTCCTCGTTCATGTGTCGACTTACAAAGCGACTGAGCCGCCGCATTTTGGCGGCCGTGCTGATTGGCTTGTCGCCAAGGATCTCGAGTGCCTTGCTGTGGATTAGCTCGGCGTCGCTGGTGAGCCAATAATTAGCCTGTAATCGTGCCGTGAGGTCGGCGGGGCTGGCGGTGGGTTCTGAGCCGCAGTTTGAACAGACAGTAATTTCGACTCCGCCGTCGATGGCCCTGACAGATTGTTCGCTAGTTGCTGGTGGTGTGCTGGATAAATGGCCAAGCAGTTGGTAGCGAATTTTACTGCGTAGCGCGGCATCGCTAATTTTGTATGGCGAAGAAATCAGTTGGCGGTATACGTGGGTGACTGGCTCAAAATAAGCCGTGGCGCATTCTTTTGTGCAGCTTTCAATTCGTAGTTCGTCACCGCCTGAGCGACTAATTTCGCGTAATGTGTAAAAGGCGGCATCAGTATATATATCTGTTTCTCTAGCGCCGCCACTCATGATTTTACGCTGAATACGCCATGTAACGTCGGGGTTTTCTGGGTTGCGGTGTGGTTTTACGGTGAGTTGAATTTGTTCAAATTGTTGGTTGCTGAAATTCCAGCTGAAATAGTTGAATGGTGATTTTTGCCCCGCGCCGTTTTGCAGGGCTTGCCGCAAAGCTTGTGATAATAAAAAGGGCTGCGGTATAGGGTAGACTTTGCCGCCGTTCGCTAGTCCGTCTTGGGTAAGGTGTAATACATCGCCGTCGACTGTCGCGTGCATATTTTGATTTGCCGTGGCAGAACTGACGGTTTTGCTCATCGAAAGAGGTTTGCCGTCGTAGGTTT
>TARA_R110001599_G_scaffold124114_1_pt1 | contig 11952 bp, 18 predicted proteins | sample TARA_R110001599 | Tara Oceans TARA_R110001599 (sample SAMEA4398360) | marine metagenome | biome: Polar Biome; feature: [MES] marine water layer (ENVO:01000295) within the mesopelagic zone...; material: water (ENVO:00002006), including particulate matter (ENVO:01000060) such... | reverse complement strand
AATTATGTAAATGAGGTACTTAAAGAATTAAAAAACAAGAAAACCAATTATAGAAAATTAAGACAAATCATAGCAGACTCGGGAGTTAAAGACTTTGAGGGACTATACAGATCTTTATTTGATAATGCTTCACATTATGCTCCCGGTAGAGAAGGCAGTGTAGCAATGATTTTAAATGAACACCAATACCATTCAAACTTTAGAATTGATAAAGAAATTAACATCGCAAGCGCGTTAGCAAAAATAATAGAAATCAAAAAACCACAAGTAATATGAACCAAAACGGAACACAACCACAAATGAACATTGACTTTAAAAACACCACTCCAGTAGAAGGATTTGATGGTGGTCAATTATTCGGACAAGCTTTTGTAATGAGAAAAGTATCTAAATTTGTAACAGGAGGAGCAGAGGATGCTCTTTTACCAATACCTGTTTTTTATGATTTAGAAACTAAAAAAATTATTTTAGAGTCTATTCCTACAGAATTAAGAGACGAGTATAAAGAGATAGCACTTTAATTGAAAACAAAAAACATATTTGATTGGCTTCAACACATAACTCTTTACAAAACACCGGCTAAAGAGTTTGCGGATAAAGACTGGGATAATTTTAATTCATACATGGTGCATAGATTCATAAGTATGAGCCCATATTACGTTGAAGTCGCTGATTATGCGCAAGGTTTAATGCCAAACAATAAAAAAGAAATATACAATTTCTATAAAGAAATGATACCAAAACGTAAAGTTTGGTTACAATATATTAAATCAAAAAACAAACCCTACAATAAAGAATTAGTTAAATTAATAAAAGAATATTTTGAGGTTGGAGAAGCAGAAGCCTCTTCGTATATTAGTGTTCTAGATAAAAATGAAACAATTTCTATATTAAGAAAAATGGGGATAGAAGAAAAAGAATCTAAAAAGTTATTGAAATGACCGAATCAGATGAAGTAGAAGAAATTCTATATGAGGCACATTATTTAGGAGTAGAAAACCAAGTAATAGAAAAAGCTAAAGATTGGATAAATAGAAAAAAAATGCCAAAAGGAGTAGCATATCGAAGAGCACTTGATCGTTATAAAAAAGAAGGTAAAATAGAGATAGGCTCTAGTGGAACTTTTTACAATGAAAAAAACCAATCAGGTAAATGAGTAAAGTAAAACATCCAAAACACTATAATCAAGGAATAGAAATGTGGGATTATGCTTATTCTCATAATTTAGATTTTTTTGAAGGTAATATTATAAAATATGTTACAAGGTGGAAGGATAAAGGTGGCATTGAAGATCTTCATAAAGCAAAACAATACTTAGATAAGTTGATAGAACTAAAAGATGCCTAAAACACCTCCCATAGTAAAAACAATACAGCAATATAACCACCAAAAGGTTAATTATGCTTATCAAAAGAATATTTCATATTCACAATATTCTATGTGGAAAAAATGCCCTAAACACTGGGCTTTAGCGTATAGAGATGGTCATAAAATATATAATGCATCAATTCATGCTGTATTTGGAAAAGCGTTACATGAGGTATTACAACATTATTTAACTGTAATGTATGAAAAAAGTGGGGCAGCAGCTGACAGGGAAGATATTTTAGGAATGTTTAAGGATAAACTAAGAGAGCATTATCTAGACGAATATAAAAAAAATAAGGAACAACACTTTTCAACCCCAGGTGAATTAAGTGAATTTTATGAGGATGGAGAAAATATTTTAAATTATATTAAAAAACATAGGGGTAAGTATTTTAGTAAAAGAGGGTGGCATTTAGTAGGGATTGAAACACCTATACTAGTAGCACCAAATCCAAGATTTAAGAATATTTTGTATATGGGTTATTTAGATGTTGTTTTTTATCATGAAGGTACTAATACATTTAAAATTATTGATATTAAAACATCAACTAAAGGATGGAATGATTATACTAAAAAAGATGAAGAAAAACAATTCCAATTAATTTTATACAAAAAATTCTTTGCTGAGCAATTTAATGTTCCTGAAAAAGATATTAGTATTGAGTTTTTTATAGTAAGAAGAAAAGTATACACTGAAGGAGATTACCCACAAAAACCAGTCCAAGAATTTAGACCCCCATCAGGTAAAATTAAAATGGGGAGAGCTTCAAAATCTTTAAATGAATTTATTGAAGAATGTTTTGAAGGTAATACCTATAGTGATAAGGAAATGTTACCAAACCCTAGTAAATGGAATTGTACTTTTTGTCCTTATAAAGAAAAAAAGGAATTATGTTCATTTGGGCACATTCCATAATACTAATATATTTATATAATATTAACAAAAACAAATAAAATGGCTGAAAAAAAACAAATGACACTTACAAGTGTAAAAGTAAAAAGTGATTTATTTGAAAATTTTAAAATCGAATGCGTAAAGCGTAAGTTTTCTTTCCAAAAACTTGCCGACCGTGCAGTTTATTTGTATCTTACGGATGACGATTTTAGAAAACAAATAAATAATCACACTAACTTAGATTTATAAAAATAAAATATATGAATAAAGATTTTAAGTATCTTCCTAAAGATAAAAGGAAGAAAATACTCCTAATATGTGATGACATAAGAGTACACTCAGGAGTAGCTACAGTTGCAAAAGAAATAGTTTTACATACCTGTCAACATTTTAATTGGGTTCAAATAGCGGGTGCAATTAAACACCCAGATGCAGGAAAAAGGTTTGATTTAAGTCAAAATACGGATAATGAAACTGGATTAACTGATTCAAGTGTATTTTTGTATCCTACTGATGGTTATGGAAATCCTGATTTAGTAAGACAATTAATCCAAATTGAAAAACCAGATGCTATCTTTATTATAACAGATCCAAGATATTTTTCATGGTTATTTCAAATGGAGGGAGAAATTAGAAAACAAATTCCAATTGTTTATCTTAATATTTGGGATGATTATCCTGCTCCTTTATACAATAAAGCATTTTATGAATCATGTGATGCTCTATTAGGTATCTCTAAACAAACAGTAAATATAAATAAAATTGTTTTAGGAGATAAAGCTAAAGATAAAGTTATAAGATATGTTCCCCATGGATTAAACCATAAAATTTATCGTCCTTTAGAAAATACTGAAGAGTTAAAACAAGTAGAGGAAATGAAATATAAATTATTTGGTAAAGATGAAGTTGATTTTGTTTTGTTTTTTAATTCTAGAAATATTAGAAGAAAACAAATCCCAGATACAATGTGGGCATTTAAAATGTTTTTAGATTCATTACCTAAGGATAAGGCTGATAAGTGTAGACTTTTATTGCATACTGAAATTTCTCATGAGGCGGGTACTGATTTAGAGGCGGTAAGAGAATTATTATTTGAGGAAAAATACCCAAATGCTGTAGTGTTTGATCAACAAAAATGGTCAACCCCAGAATTAAATTTACTTTATAATATAGCGGATGCTCAAATATTATTAACTTCAAATGAAGGTTGGGGATTAACTTTAACTGAAGCCATGTTAGCAGGTACTCCTATTATAGCTAATGTAACAGGAGGAATGCAAGATCAAATGAGATTTGAAGATGAAAATTGTGATTGGTTTATTCCATCTCCAGAAACACCCTCAAATAATTCAGGAAAATATAAAAAACACGGTTCATGGGCTTTTCCCGTTTATCCTGTTTGTAGATCAATTCAAGGTTCTCCTATTACACCTTATATTTGGGATGATAGATGTAAACCTGAAGATGCTACAGAACAAATAAGAGAACTATATGATTTAGGCCATGATGCAAGAAAAATGTTAGGTCTACAAGGTAGAAAATGGGCCTTAGGAAGTGAAGCTGGGTTTACAGCCGAGCATCAGGGAGCTAGAGTTATAGAAGCTTTGGATAATTTATTTAACACTTGGGAACCAAGAGAAGTATTTGAAGTTATAGATACTGATGGGGATTTTAGAAAAGTACAAACACATAATTTAGTATATTAATATGAAACCAACATTTATAATAAGTTGCCCTATAGACACATATTCAGGATATGGAGCACGAGGAAGAGATGTAGCTAAAGCAGTTATAGAATTAGATAAATATGATGTTAAAATTTTACCCCAAAGATGGGGTAATACTCCTTGGGGATTTATAGAGGATCATCCTGAATGGAAATTTCTTCAAAAATATCTATGGAAACCAGAACCTAATAAACAATACCCTAAACCAGATATTTGGGCTCAAATAACAATTCCAAATGAATTTATGCCCCAAGGTCATTATAATATAGGAATTACAGCGGGAATTGAATCTACAGTAGCACCTGCTGATTGGGTGCAGGGTTGTAATAGAATGAATTTAATATTAGGTTCTTCAAAACATACTATAGATGTGTTAAAATCATCAACTTTTGAAAAACGAGATAATAACACTCAACAAGTTATAGAAAATATTTCCTTTAATTCCAATGTTAAAACTGGAATTTTATTTGAAGGAGTTGATTTAAATACTTATAAACCTACTACTGAATTTTTAGATTTACCTGAAATAAGAGAATCATTTTGTTTTTTATTTGTAGGGCATTGGATACAAGGAGATTTTGGACACGATAGAAAAAATGTAGGATTATTAGTAAAATCATTTTTAGAAACTTTTAAAAATAAACAAACTCAACCTGCTTTAATTTTAAAAACATCTCAAGGTAGTTTATCTTATATGGATAGGGATGCTATTTTAAGTAAGATAAAAGATATTAAAAAAACAGTTAAAGGAAAATTACCTAAAATTTATTTAATTCATGGTGATCTTACTAATAAAGAAATGAATGGTTTATATAACCACCCTAAGGTTAAATTAATGGTTAGTTTAACTAAGGGAGAAGGATTTGGAAGACCTTTACTTGAATTTACCCAAACTAAAAAACCAATTATGACTACAGGTTGGTCAGGTCATGTTGATTTTTTAAAACCTGATATGAGTATTTTATTACCTGGTACTTTAAATGATATTCACCCAAGTGCTCAAAATAAATGGTTAATTCAAGGTTCAAAATGGTTTGATGTTGATACAATGGCATTGGGTAAATCTTTAAAAGATATTTATAAAAATTATAAAACTTGGTCAGTTAAAGCTAAACAACAAGGTAATTATTGTAAAGAAAATTTTAGTTTTGATAAAATGAAAGCATTATTAGATCAACTTTTAAAGGAAAGGGTAGTTGAAAAGGATATGGTTCCAAAACAGGTCCCATTACAACTTCCAAAACTAAAAAAAGTAGGAGAAAATAAACCAACAGAACTTCCTAAATTAAAATTACCTAAACTTAAAAAAATAGGGGTATGAGCGCAGATAAATTAACTATATGTAAACGTTGTGGATCAGATGCATGTTATGTAACTGAAGTAAACGATAAAATTAATAATTATTTTTGTTATGGGTGTGGTTTCCAATCTAATTCACTAATGAAAGAAGGAGAAGAAATAATGGAAGAACAAATGGAACTCCTTCCAGAATTATATAAAGATTTACAATATGAAGATGAAGAGGGCCAAACCTGGTTTCCTTCTACAGTTAATCTTCCTACTCAAGGAATGGTATTTGCTAATGGTTCAACAATTAGTAACTGGAAATGGGCTGCTGTTAAATCAGTAGAAGTTAAAGAAGATGAAAAAGAAAAATATCCTATTCCAGGAAAAGAAGGTGAATTTTATGAACATAGAATGGACATGTCTACAATGAAACAATTTGAAGAACGTGACTATATGGAAGCCCTTTCGTATATTGGGGTATTACCAAATTAAAAATAAAAATATGTATAGATTAACAGTTCATGTAGAAAACCCAAGTTTTATAAGTAAAGAACAAGTAATGGTAGGTAAAGATCTTAATAATAAACCTATTATGAAACCAAAAAAATCAAAATGTATAGTTAATACCCTTTCTTATTCAGGGATGGGAACTTTAAAAGAAGTTGAAACAAAACTTGGTAATGTAAGATCTGTTTACAAAATATCTAAATGGAAAGAAGGTGTTAAAAAAGGAAAAGAAATGATTTACCTTTCATATTGTTAAAAAATGAAAATAAGTTATGCAATTACAGTCTGTAATGAATTCCTGGAAATTCAAAGACTACTGAAATTATTATTAACATTTAAAAGATCTGGGGATGAAATAGTAATATTGTATGATGAGGTTAATGGTACTAATGAAGTAAGAGATTATTTAAAATCTATAGTTACAGGGCATACTTATTCTCCTTTAGAAGACTATCCTACAAGATGGTATAGTTATGATTTTGATGGACATTTTGCTAACATGAAAAATGAATTAACTAATATGTGTACTGGAGATTATATTTTTCAGATTGATGCGGATGAAATGGTTACTCCTACAATGTTAGAAAATTTATCTAGTATATTAGAGGTAAATTCTAATGTAGATGTTTTTTTAGTTCCAAGAATTAATACCGTAGAAGGATTAACTCAAGAACATATTAATAAATGGGGGTGGAGAGTTGATAAAAAAGGATGGGTTAATTTTCCTGATCTTCAATGGAGAATTTATAAAAATAATGGTAAAATAAAATGGAAAAATAAAGTTCATGAAGTATTAGAAGCCCATACATCAATTTCACAATTACCTCATGATGAAGAATATTGTTTATATCACCCTAAAACAATAGAAAGACAAGAAAAACAAAATTCATATTACGATACATTATGAAAACCGAAAATGATGAAATTTTAGAGTATAAGGCTTGGAAACAATTATGTAAAGATCGTGGTTATTTTTGGGAAATTGAAAGATTTGAAATTATTAATACTTTAATAAAAAAATTTAATTATGTTAATTATTTAGAAATAGGTGTAAATAATGGGGATTGTTTTAGAAAAGTTATAGCTCTTCATAAAGATGCTGTGGATCCAGGAGTTGAATGTATTAATCCTCCTGAGGTTAATTACCCAATAACCTCAGATGATTTTTTCAATTTAATTAAAGGACATAATATAAAGTATGACATTATTTTTATAGATGGTTTACACCATGATACACAGGTTTATAAGGATATAAAAAATGCTTTAGGGCATATTAGTGATGAGGGTACTATTGTATGCCATGATATGAATCCCCAATGGGAAATTACCCAAAGAAAAGAAGTTCCTACTAGTGTAGGGTGTTGGAATGGGGATTGTTGGAAAGCTTGGGTAAAACTACGTAGCGAATTAGATAACGTAAAAATGGAAGTAGTTGATACAGATCATGGAGTAGGAATTATTAGAAAAGGAACTCAAAAACTTTTAGAAGTGGATGTTACTAAATTAAATTTTTGGGATTTACATAACAATAGAAAAAAATTATTAAATTTAATTTCTGTTAACGACTTTTATCAAAAATATGATTAAAATAAAATTATATGAACTAGATAAACATCGAAATGAGTGTGCTTTTAGACCTTACTTATGGGCTCAAAATTCTTTAAAAGAAATAGGTATAGAATTTACTCAAGGAGATTCTTATGATTTTGCATGGGTAGCCCAAGCTAGTTTTTTAAATAAAAAAGTTTCATTAAAAGAATCAGTTAATACTGGTTTAGAATTTTTATCTAAAATAACAGGGGATTATATGTTATTGGATGGTCAAGATTCTACTTCATTAATGGGGGCATATGAAGTATTTAAAGAATCTAATGCTTTATTATTATTAAAAAATAGTTTATTAAAAGATAGATCTTTATACAAACAAGGATCTGTTTTAGGAAGACATTATTGGGGTCCTGGAGAATATAAATTAGATGACTTTGACCAATATTCTGATAGGATAGTATTAAGTGGAGTAAATTGGTTAAGTACTCATTGGGCAGGAATCCAAACTCAATGGTATGACATTAATAGACCCAGACAATATGATATATCAGCTATGTTTCAATATCCTAGTCCTCAAAAGGTATATGAACATGGGTTTATTCAAAGTGACCATTATGATAAATTTAGAAAACCAAGTATTGATGAATTAAATAATCTTCCAACTACTTTAAAAATTGCTAAATTAGAAAATGGGATTAGGGTATCTCAAGAAGAATATTATAATAGAACCTTTAATTCAAAAATATTATTTGCTCCCTTTGGTTATGGGGAAATGGCACCAAGAGATTTAGAAGCAGCAATGTTTGGTTCTATATTAATCAAACCAGATATGTCATACATTGATACTGTGCCCAATGTTTTTATTGATGGGGAAACATATATTGCATGTAAACATGATTTTAGTGATTTAAATAAAAAAATAGAAGAAACATTGGTAAATTACAAAAATTATCATTATATTATAGAAAATGCAAGAAATAAATTTAGTGAACAAATGAGACCTGAAAATATAGCATTACATTTACATGGTTTATTTAAAAATTTAAAAAATATAGAATGCAAATAGGAATAATAGTCACAACACATCAGGGCAAATTAAGACCTAATGGCCAACAATTAATTAAAAATTTTGTAGAAAGTTGTAAATCTCTAAAATATAATCATAAAATTTATGTATTTGATAATGCATCAGAAGAACCAATAAAACTTAACTATAATAATGTAGAGTTAACATATATAAAAGATCAAACTAAACGTGGTTTAACTGGTACTTGGAATGATGGAACAAATAGGGCATATTTTGATAATTGTGATATAATTTTAGTATCTAATGATGATGTTACACTTAATTCTTCAGTTAATACTTTTATAGATAATATAAAAAATAATAATACACTTTATGGACCTGTTAGTAATGGAATATTAGCTGGCCCACAACTTTCAAATTCTATGGGAGCAGGTGTTGTGGATGTTACTAATAGAGTTGCATTAAATGGGTTCTTTTTTGGGTTTACAAGAAATTTTATAAATAATTACATTCAAAAAAATGGTTTTTTATTTAATGAAAACTACCCATGGGGTGGGAATGAAGAGGAATTCCAAAGTAGGATTTGGAAACTTGGTGCAAATAGTAAAATTATAAAAGAATGTTATTTAGAACATATAAAAATACGAGGCTGGAAACAATTAAATTAATAAAAAATAATGGAATTACCTGGAATAAATAATATAAACCCTCAATCTCAAAAAGATGGGATAAATGATAAAAAAACTTTTTTACATAGATATCATGAATATAAAGATTTAATTAAAGAACTTGTTAAAAATAAAGAATCTAAATCATTTTATAAATTTAGTGATGGGGAATACTATTGGTTAAATGACCATCAAGTTGGTAGTGTATCAGCAGGATGCCGTGATTCTAATATTACTGAAAGAGATTTAACACCTTTTAAAGAGGGAGTTGTCCAAAATGATTATTTAATGTGTCAGGCATTAAATCAGCATGTGCATTGGTATAAAAATATATTTCAAATAGATCCCTATTATTATGTTGATTATGCATACGCTCTATGTGCTAATAAGTGGTTTACAAACACATTTAGGGGTAAAATTGGTTTAATAGGGGCAGCTCCTAAAATGGATTTAATAAAAAATTTATGTAAAAAACAGGAATATTTAGATTATTTAGAATTTGATGGATTTACTAATTATATATCAATGCCACAACGTTATTTATGTGATAATTTAGATCATGGAGAACAAATTTTAGCAAATGAATTACCAAATTCAGATTGTAACATATTTTTAGTAGGAATAGGACATGCGCAACAAGCACTTCTTCATCGAATGAAAAAATATAAAAATGCAGTATATATTGTTGTGGGTTCCATGATTGATGCATATGCGGGGGTACAGGATAATATAAGACCCTATTGTGGAGATTGGATAAATTATAAACTTAAGAATTATGATTATTCTAATATTGATATATGGAAAGAAAATTTTTTTAACTTAAAAGAAATATAATATGAAAATTTTTATACCAACTTCAAATAAAACCCATTATTTAGTTGAGGGATTATTATTTTCATTAAAAAAATATTGGCCTAATTTTAAAAATGAAAAAATTGTTATTTTAGGATATAATGAACCTAAATTTAATTTAGACCCCAATGTATCTTTTGTTAAATTAAATACTTCAGATGAAGTTAAAAATTGGGCTATTGATTTAAAAAACTATTTTGATAATATCAATGATGATTATTTTATTTATATGAATGATGATTGTCCTTTAAGTAGAAAAGTAGATGAAGAAATATTAAATACATTAAAACAAACAGCGACAATGAATTCTAATAGCAAAATAGGCAGAATTAGTTTAACAAAATGTGTTAGTAATAGATCTCATAATGTGGTGGGAAATTATGATAAGTTTAAAATTATTGAAGCAGATCAAAACTCAGACTACAGAACTTCAGTACAATTTTCTATATGGTCTAGGGAATATTTTACTAAATATGCAAAAGAAAATATGACACCTTGGGAATATGAGCTTCAATCTTCTCCAAAAAATGATGGTTGGAAAGTATTAGGAACTAGTGGAAAATATTGTTTAGATTTTTATCACTTAATGAGAAAATGGGGGGTACCCGATAATTGGACTACTTCATGTCATGAAAACATTCAATTAAGTAACAGTAAAGAAGATTGGGATTTTATTCACAATATTATGAAGTAAAAATGGAAAAAATATATTCAAATATTAAAAAAGATAAATTATTACATGTAATAGTTAAAAAACAAGATCTAACTCCAGGAAGAAAAGATGTTATCTCTGAAGATAATTTTATACAGTGTGCTATTTTAAATATGGAAAAGGATAAAACTTTTAGACCACATAAACATATATGGAAAGAAAGAAATAGAAATGTTATAGCTCAAGAAAGTTGGATAGTAATACAAGGTAAAGTAAAATGTCACTTTTATGATTTAGATGATACTATAATATCAGAACCAATATTAGAACCAGGTGATGCTAGTTTTACATTAGAGGGGGCACATACATACACTATATTAGAAGATGATACTTTAGTATATGAATATAAAACAGGCCCTTATGAAGGTCAACAAATGGATAAAACCTTTATATGAAACAAATCGTATTATTTACACAAGGATCTCAGGCAATACAACTAGTACGTAAATTTTTTGAATTAGGATATAAACCAGAGCAATTTTTAATATTTACAAATAGTGAAATTAAAAATAAATGTTTTATTGAATTTATACTATATTATAAAATTGATTTTTTATTTGAAATCAAATATCAATTAATTAAAGATAATGCAATAGTAATATCATATTCCAACCTACATAAAATTGATATTTTCCCAAACGCTACATTTATAAATTTCCACCCAGGATTATTACCAAAATATAAAGGAAGTTTATCAACGGTACATTCAATGATAAATAATGAAAAAGAGGTTGGAGGAACATGGCATTATATGACCAATAAGATAGATCATGGGAATATACTTTGTCAATTTAGTATTGATGTGACAGATAGCGATACAGCCTTTTCATTAAACCATAAAATATTTAATGAATCTGTAAATTATTTATCTAAAGTGTTGCATTTAATAAATAATAATAATAAGGGATACCCACAAACTTATAATAAAGGAAAATTTTATTATAATAAATTCCCAAATATTAGTCATTTAAACACAGAATTACAAAAAAGAATAAATTATTTTCCCCCTAAATTTAATTAAATATAATACAAAATGATAAAATTAATAAAAAAAATAATAAAATATTTTAAAGATCGTAAAAAATTAAAAAAAAGATTAAAAAACCTAAATAAAAGAGATCCTTTTATATATAAATAAAAAACAATGAATTTAATAGTTAATGGGTGTAGTTTTACTAATGGAAATTTTGGTACCGGAAGTGAAACATGGGCTAATGTAGTACGTGATTATTTTAAAGAATATAATGTTAAATATAAAAATTTAGGATGGAAAGGGAATTCTAATGACAATATAATCCCCCAAACTTTAGAATATATTAAACAAATAGAAAAAAATGAAAACACCTCAGTAATAATTCAGC
>TARA_R110001599_G_scaffold345366_1_pt1 | contig 11957 bp, 9 predicted proteins | sample TARA_R110001599 | Tara Oceans TARA_R110001599 (sample SAMEA4398360) | marine metagenome | biome: Polar Biome; feature: [MES] marine water layer (ENVO:01000295) within the mesopelagic zone...; material: water (ENVO:00002006), including particulate matter (ENVO:01000060) such as...... | reverse complement strand
GTTGGTTTGTATTGGCACTTTGTAGATCTAGTTTGGGTCTTCGTTTTTACATTCTTCTATTTGATTTAAGGACATTATATATACTATGGAACAAACATCAAACGTGGTTGTACAACCAGTAGATAAGAACAAAATAAAAGGTATTTGGAAAATTGCAGGGATTCTTGCGATCATTACCCTGATTGAATATGCGTTTGCCTTTATGATGGATGCAGGCTTACTTAGAAATATAATTTTCGTGGGCTTAACCATTGTTAAAGCATTTTATATCGTGAGTGAGTTTATGCACTTAGGACACGAGGTAAAAGGCTTAATATACTCTGTTATACTTCCAATGCTCTTTATAGTGTGGCTTATTGTAGCGCTAGTAGAGTTAGAAGGTGGTGCAGTAAAAAGCAGTAGAGGAACTGTTGATTATCATCCTGCCGGTTCTGAACAGGTCGATGACAGTCATTAGGGATAAGAACTATATTTAAGAATATTATAGAATCAGACTGAGCAATTGGTCTGATTTTTTGTTGAACAAAGTATTATGAAGAACAAGAAAGGACTATACTTATTCTTATTGATTCTGTTGCCAGCATTGATCTTTCTATTTCTGAAAGGCTTTGGCAGGAATGAATTCCAAATCCCAATTTACTATACCAATGGAATTGGTGATACTTTGCGTCAAGTAACCTGCTTGGAAAGGAACACTGACCAATACATTGTGAAGAGTCCAGAACTGAAAATGGGAATCACTAAAGTGATCCATTTTGAAAGAATGGATGGGCCTGTCCTTAAAACAAGATTAGAGGAGTTAGAAAAGGTGCAGGATGTATTTTATAACAATCCTGATATCCAGATGATGTCGTACCTCAATCAGGCTTCAATTCAAACCGATGCGATTACAGGCTATAACCAACGGGTTACGTTTATGGATGAGTTCTGGCATTTCAAAGAACTCGATTCAACCAGCTGGAGCAATTTAAAATATTGTGGTATGGTAATGTCAGACCTTGACAACAGAGTGATATTGGTAGATGCTAAAAATAGAATTAGAGGTTATTATAATATCATGGAAAGAGAAGATACCGATAGGTTGATTCTTGAAGTAAGGATTTTGCAAACGATAGACGTAGAGAATGAATAAGATTGATTTAAAGCAAAAGAAATCAATGCTTTGGATAAGAATTTTATCCGTAGCTATTCCCTTGGCTGTAGCCGTATTATTGGGGCTGCCTCAGAAGCTTGATTTAGGAGAATGGGTGTATAATTTGCCTCATGTAATCGGGGTAATCAACACACTTACTTCCCTTTGTTTGATCTTTGCTTTGATCGCCATTAAGGTAAAGAAAAGCGTAGCCTGGCACAGGAAATTCAATACAGCAGCACTTGTTTTAGGAGCGCTGTTTTTGCTTTGCTACGTAACCTATCACGCTTCTGCACCTTCAACCGCATTTGGGGGAGAAGGCGCGGTAAAGTCAATTTATTACTTTTTCCTGATCAGCCATATTTTATTATCAATAGGGGTGGTTCCCTTAGTGCTTTTGGCCTTTTTCTACGCTTGGAGCGGTATGATCGACAAGCACAAGAAAATAGTGAAGTACACTTATCCCATTTGGTTATATGTGTCAGTAACGGGTGTTATCGTCTATTTAATGATCAGTCCTTATTATCAGTTTTAGTATAAAAGCATTAACTTTGATGCATCATGAGAAGAGTTAAACAAATTATCTTATCGGCAATTTTACTAACTGTTTTTAGTGTTTCAGCCCAGGCGCAGTGCGCTATGTGTAGAGGAACTCTAGAATCCTCTGTGGCTGGCGGTGATACCACAACAGCTTCTAATCTAAACATAGGGATACTTTACCTTTTTGTTGCTCCTTATGTCCTCTTTGCGGTGTTAGGCTACTTCTGGTACAGAACCAGTAAACGAAATGGCCAAAAGAACAAAGCGCTCAGCAGTATTCCAGGCTAGATGCCCTCAATGCCGTGAAGGCAAACTATTCATATCCAAAGCTTATAACCTTCGAAAATTCCTTTTGATGAAAAAGGTCTGCGATACTTGTGGCGCTAGATTCGAAAAAGAACCTCGCTTTTACGATGGATCTATGTACATCAGCTATGCAATGTCCGTAGGGCTATTTCTGATGAGTGCCCTCATTATCAATTCTACAATCGAAGACGCTAACGAGAATACCTACCTCATCGCCATTATTTCGGAGGTGATTTTGCTCTATCCTTTAATGTACCGCTACAGTCGTGTGTTATTCCTTTACTCCTTTGGAGGACTTAAGTACACTCCTAAACAAAATAATTAGTACTTTAACCCTGTTCTAAAAGAATAGCAAAGGATTGTTGGCAAAGCAGAGAAAATTTGAGTTTCAAAAGCATAGGTACTTTCTCCTGTGTATTGGTTTATTGGCCTTAACGCTGATCATCGATGAACTTATTTTTTCGGATAGAAAAAGGCGAGTAGAACCTCAGGAGACCATTTCTGCGAATATAAAGGCGCAACTTTTAGTTTTAGATCAAGAAGTAAAGTCTGTTGAAAGCGATGCCATTGTTGACTTAAGTCGGCTCTTTAATCGCCTAGAAGTAAGTGAAGAATTCTCCGTTTTCATTTATGAGGATGGAGAAGTGATCTATTGGTCCACTAATCGCTTTGTTCCTAAACATGGCACGCTAGAAGGCTTATATCAATACCGCTACTTAGAAATAGGAAACGATAAGTTCATCGTTAAAAAGACCACAATCAATAGTGCGCAAAATCGAATTGTCGAAATCTATGGTTTTCTTCCCCTCAAATCTGATGTTCCAATAACAGAGAGTTTTGCAAATACGGGTCTCAATGAGAAGATCTTTGGTAAATCAAATTATAACCTAAGTTCAGACGAGGGGCTGCCAGAAAAGAATCAAATTTCATCTCAGCAGGGCGTTTACCTTTTTTCATTTTCAGGAACAGATTTAATGAAAATAGATTACCCTGTTTACTCTACCATCATTATCTTAATGTTCGCACTCAGCATATTTTTCTATGTGCGCTCTGCCTTTTTCTATTCTGCTCTGCTCAACGACAGGGGTAAACCAATGTATGCTTTGGGCTTACTAGCGCTCATGTTCTTTATTTTAAGGGTACTGATGATTCGTTATGAGTTGCCTTACAGCGTGCGGGCTTACGGTCTATTCGACCCATTGCATTTTGCTGCCAGTTATACGGAGCCGTCACTGGGAGATTTACTTCTCAATCAGATCAGCCTTTTGGTGATAGTGGTGTATGGGTTTTTAAGTTTTCATAACCGAAATGAGAACACAAGCTATGACTGGAAATTCTTCGGAATTCTGGCATTATCGATGTTCTCTTTCTATTACCTGACTTACGAGCTCCATTCTATGCTCAGCAATTCCCAATGGAAGCTTGATATTGCCAAAGACAACAACTTAACTATCTATAAACTCATTAACTACTTTGTGATTTTTGTACAAGGGGTGATGTTCTTTTTACTGACCCAGCTGGCTGCTACGAGATTTATAAACCTCAAAAACAAAACTCCTTTCCAAATAGGGTTAGCCATCGTTTTACTTGCTTCATTCGTACTGGGCTGGCTTTTAAAGGAAAGCCTATTCACCTATTTGGTCATCTATATCATCTATTTGGCATTCATTGTAAGGCTGAAATTCCCTGCTGAAATTAAAAGACTTAGTTATAATACCTTCCTCTATTTCTTTACAGCATCTTTTGCTGTGGCATTGGTGAGTACCTTGGTTTTGGGAGAAGATATTAAGAAAGTAGACAGGCAAGATAAAGTGAGTATTGCCACTGAATTGCTGACGAACAAGGATGAAACAGCAGAGTATTTATTAGGCGAGGCGAAAAAGAAGATTGAAGACGATATTCTTATTCAAACCAATATTTCGAGTGTGTTTTCACCAAAACAGTTAATCCGACAAAGAATCAGGAGGTCATACCTAGGTGAGTATTTCGATAAATATGATATCGAAATTATGCTTTTCAATGGTTCTGGGCGGCCAATCAACAACACCGAGAGCAATGACTATTCCTCTTACAGTTTGTATAGTCAAGACCAATATAGAACCGACCAAGAAGGGGTTTACTTTTTGAGTTTTCGATATCCTACCATATCCAATCACTACTATGTGTTTATGGACATTGAGCGATACAACACCGTTGTTGGCCGCATCATAATCCATTTGGTGAAAAAGGAACAACTCAATAACAGTATTCTTCCCCGCTTACTTTTTGACGAGAGTAGTACCGTGGCAGATAACGGTCATTTCGATTATGCCCTTTTTCAAAACGGAGTAATGGCCAGTAGCGTAGGTGATTTCAACTACGCTAAAGACTTCCCCAGCGAATGGAAAGGTAATCCTGAGTTATTTGGGAAGGGGCTCTTGGCGAACGGCTATACGCATTTGGCAGTGCAAGGACGAGATGCCACCGAGTACTTTATCATCAGTAGTCCTGTTTATCCTACGCGTTTTATTATCACCAATTTCTCTCTGTTCTTCCTCTTTATTGTAGGAATGATCATTCTGGTCTTCCTCGCAAGTGCCTTGTTCCATAACCTAAAAAAACGAACGGTGACCATTGCGGCCAAAGTTCAAATCCTGCTCAATTTCGCGTTCTTTCTTCCGCTGATTATTGTAAGTATCGTGGTGCTCAGGTTGGTGAATGAAACGGTAAGAAAGAATATTGAAGAGAATTATCTGGAGGTGGCCGAAAGTGCGGGATCAAACTTGACCATTACGCTAAAGGAGTTTCTAGACAGTCAAAGCGAAAATAACGAGACCTTGGAAAATAGGGTGGGAGAAATCAGTCAGTATTCTAGGGCCGATATTAACCTATTCAATGACAAAGGAGTACTTGTCGCGACCAATCAGAGAATGATTTTCGAAAATCAGTTACTCTCTACTTTTGTGAACCCAAGGGCAATGGCCGAAATTAGTGAGAACAGATCCAGTGAAAGGCTCTATACTGAAAGCGTTGGGGGACTGGAATATCAATCGACTTATGTGGGTATTCAGTCACAGAACAATGAACTATTGGGCATTCTGAGCATGCCCTTCTTCGAGTCGCAAACACAGCTCAAGCGGCAACAAACCGACATTATTTCTAATATTCTAAATTCATTTACTTTCATCTTTATCGTGTTTGTATTGCTGTCATTTTTGGCGTCAAAAATCATTACTTACCCCTTTACTTACCTTACTAAAAGAATCAAAGCCACTACTTTCTCAAATATTAATGAGCCTTTGGAATGGAGTGCCGAAGATGAAATTGGTCTGATGGTGCGCGAGTACAATCGCATGTTGGTGAACTTGGAACGAAGTAAAAAGGAATTGGCCATGAGCGAAAAGGAAAGTGCATGGCGTGAAATGGCCCAACAAGTAGCGCATGAGATAAAGAACCCGCTCACTCCGATGAAACTCAAACTACAGCACCTTAAAAGACTGCTCACTGAGGGTAAAGGGTTGGATCAAGATTTCAATAAACCAATCGATAGTATTTTGAACCAAGTCGAATCCCTGAGCGACATAGCCACTTCGTTTTCTTCTTTCGCTAAAATGCCTGTTCCGAGAAATGAAAGGCTTGATTTGGCCGACTCATTACGTAAAGTAGTGCGTTTGTTCAATGCCGATGATGAAGTACAAATCACACCGAATATTCCTCGAAATCCAGTTTGGGTTGAAGGAGATGCTAATTTGTTAGGCAGGATTTTCAATAACCTCATCCTGAATGCGCTACAAGCCATGCCAGAAGGACGTGTGCCTAAGCTGGAAATTAGTTTGGAAGAAACGCACTCTAAAGCCATCATTAGTGTGAAGGACAATGGTTTCGGGATTCCAGAGGAAATTCAAGACAAGATTTTTATCCCTAAATTTAGCACAAAGGTAGAAGGCTCTGGAATTGGTTTGGCCATTGCCAAACGTGGGGTAGAACATGCAGGAGGGAGTATATGGTTCGAGACCGTGGCCAACGAAGGCACCACATTCTTCTTAGAGATTCCATTAAGCGATTAACTGTGTTGCGTGGATTATTCATTTGTATTTACTTAATTCTCTTTGGGCCAGCGTTATTCGCCCAAACGGAAGAACAATGCAAATGGGTGAAAACTGATGGTACGCCCATCGTGCTGGATTCTCTTACCGCCATTCCTGAATCCATAAAAGTGGCGCAATTGGAGGGGCAGAATATCCCATTCGATTTCCAACTGAATACCAACACCATCAGTATTTCATATCCTGGGCTAGATTCTGTTATCGTATGTTTCCGCACCTTACCCTACGATTTACACACCAAACGTGCGAATAAAACACTGGCCATTTACGATTCTACGGCTTTGTTCAAAGATGCAATTCGCTACCAGCAAACGCTGGCCATGCCAAAGCGAGAAGAAGCCTTTTCTACCCAAAACATTTCAAAAACGGGGAGCATCACCAGAGGAATTTCCTTCGGGAATAAGCAGGATGTTTTTGTGAACTCTTCCCTTAACCTGCAAATGGAAGGGCAGTTGACTGAAAACGTGAATTTACGTGCAGTGATTACCGACAGAAATGTGCCCTTTCAACCGGAAGGAAACACGCAGCAATTACAAGATTTCGACAATATTTTCATTCAACTCTATAACGATAGCTGGTCATTAACTGCTGGTGATGTTGTGCTCAAGAATGGAGCTTCCAACTTCTTGCGTTATTACAAAAACGTGCAGGGAGCCCAATTCAAAACCAATTATGAAATGGCGAATGGCTTTAAGGCAGAAACAACTTTTGCTGCTTCCGTAGCCAAAGGTCGATTTGCTTCCATCAATGTCGATCCTATAGAAGGAGTGCTCGGGCCTTATCGAGTGCGGGGGCCAAATAACGAGCGTTTCATCATCGTAATGGCGGGTTCCGAAAAGGTGTTTGTAGACGGGGAAGAACTGACCCGTGGTTTTGATAACGATTATGTGATTGATTATAATTTGGGCGAAGTTACTTTCACCAACAAAGTGCTCATCACCAAATTCAGTAGAATCAGGATTGATTTTGAGTTTTCAGATCAAAATTATTCACGTTCTATTTTTCAAGCCAGCCATTACCAATCCAACGATAAACTCGATTTCTCTTTTAACTATTATGGAGAGAAGGACAACCGAAACCAGCCGCTGGCTTTTGATTTAAGCTTGGAAGAAAAACGAATCTTGGCCGATGCTGGAGATGATCTAAATCAAGCATTTACTTCGCGTGTTGATAGCTTAGAATACAGGTCTGATATTATCCTTTACCGCAAAACCGTAGGCTCGGATAACCTAGGGAATGAATTTGATATTTTTCAATATTCCACCAACCCCGACTCTGCTTTCTTCAATGTTCAATTTACTTTGGTGGGGCAGGGTAGCGGTAATTACGTGTTGACAAACTCTACCACTAACGGACGTATTTATAAATGGATTGGGCCAGTGGATGGTCAATTGCGAGGTAATTATGAACCCATTTCGTTGTTGAATGCCCCTAATCAAAAGCAAATGGTTACGCTCGGTGCTGGTGCCAAATTAAATCAATACGATAAACTGAGTGGTGAAGTAGCTTTCTCTAAAAATGACTTGAATCTATTCTCGGATTTGGATGCTGATGACGATCGAGGAATGGCTTATAAACTCATTTACGAGTCTGTGAACAGACCAGTAAAAGGGCTTGAAGAGTACAAGTTCAATGCGGGTGCTTCATACGAATTCAATAACGATGCCTTCTCATTTATCGACCGAGTGCGTTATATAGAATTTGATCGTGATTGGAGTTTTAACTCAAACGATTTCGAAGAGAACTTTGCCGAAAATATCCTTGAAGCCAAGGCAGGTCTGCAGAAGGATGCGCTCAATAGCATTGATTATCGTTTGGTGCGAAGAAAAAGAGGAGAGGCCGTAAATGGCTTTCAGCAATACTTTAAAGGAATAAAAGAGCTCAGTGTTTTTCGATTGAAAGTGGATGCTTTTTCAATGACCAATGACCAGCAGGTCTTGTATTCAGAGTGGCAAAGACTAGCTGCCGATTTGTCCATTCGCTCTAAGTGGTTGATTCCTGGGTATCGCTATAATGTAGATCGAAATGAGGTTTTCAATACCACAACGGATGAAATTGTACGGTCTGCCATGAATTATGAGGCCCATACTTTCTACCTGAAAAATGAAGCGAGCCTTACCACGAACTATGGAATTGAATACCAAGTTCGGGAAGACAGAACACCATTTAATGGGGTGCTGATCAATAACAGCAGGTCAGAAACTTGGTCTGCGTTTTTCAATACTGAAATTGATAAAACACAAACCCTGCGCACCCTTTTCACTTTTAGGGACTTGGAGAACTTGAACCAAACAGGAGAAGATAGGAATGATCGAACCATCATGGGCCGAGTGGATTGGTTGGGGAGCTTCTTCGATCGTTCCATTCAGTCAGAGCTATCGTATAACCTTGCCAACAGCCGAGAACTGCGCAGAGAGTTTATCTTTATTCAGGTACCTACGGGGGAAGGAACGCATACTTGGCGTGATGATAATAGTGACGGGGTGCAAGACCTGAACGAATTTTACATTGCTGTTAACCCCGATGAAAAGAACTACGCCAAGATTTTTGTTCCTACCGACAATTATGAAGAGGCTTTTAACACCAACATCAGCTATCGCCTAAGAATGAAAACGCCCAATACTTGGTTTGAAGATGGAGGACTGAAAAAGCTCTTGGCGCGTTTCACAAATACTACGGCCTACACGTTGAACTCAAAAATTACAGATGAAGACCTTGCTGCCAGACTTTGGCCTGTAAACGTGGCGGATGACATGATTTTATCTTCCAGACAAACCCTTCGTTCAACCCTCTTTTTTAATCAGTCTAGGTCTGCCTTTGCTGCTGATTTAGGCTTTGCCCAGCAAGAGAATCGACAACTGTTGCTGAATGGCTTTGAACGTATCGATAATGACGAATTGAGAGCACATGTTCGTTGGAATGTGAACTACCAAACCAATCTAGATCTGACTTTTATTTCTGGTGAACGAGCAAGTAGTTCAGATGTACTTACCCAAAGAAATTACCTGATTCAGAGCAAGATTTATCAGCCAGCCATTTCATGGCAGCCCAGCAATATTTTTAGAATCACAACCACTTATGCCAATAAAGAAAAGAATAATATTTTTGCTGAAAACAGTAATGAGGGCTCAAAGATCAATGAATTCTCAATTGACGCTCGTTTTTCTAAAGCAGCCAAAACTACTTTGAGTGCTAACTTTAAGTACATCAATATCGATTTTACGGGAGAAGAGAATTCGCCTACGGGCTACGAATTGTTGGAAGCACTTCGGCCAGGGCGCAACCTTACTTGGAACCTGAACTGGCAACAAAAAATTGGCAATGGGCTACAATTACTTCTTCGCTATGATGCCCGTAAATCGGAAGGCAATCCAATTGTGCATTTGGGTAGGGTTCAGATCTCTGCTTTGTTCTAGAAATTAGTTTTCAAAACAAAATACCCTATTTTTAACGTTGTAAGCATAAAACAAAAGAACTATGTCGTTAATCAAACCTCTTTTCGCACTCGCAATATTCTTCGCACTTTCTTGTGGAGCTCAAACAGCCAGCGGACCACTTGAAATCACTGAACCCACTCAAACCAGTGAGTTAGTGCCCGAGTTGGTGACAGATGAATTAAGTAATCCTTGGGGAATGGTTTTTCTTCCTGATGGTAAAATATTGGTGACAGAGAAAGCAGGGACTATTGTCTTGATTGAGAATGATAAGGTGGTGAATAAAGCGGTGAAAGGTGGCCCGGTGAGTAAAACTCAAGGGCAAGGTGGCTTATTAGACATTGAATTGCATCCTGATTTCGCATCGAACAAATGGGTCTACTTTACTTTTGCTAGTGCAGAAGGTGAAGAGGATGGCGCTATGACAGCCCTTTCTAGAGCGCAATGGAATGGATCATCCTTTGACAACCATAAGGTGCTTTACAAAGGGTCGCCCAATACAAGAGCAGGCCAGCATTTTGGTAGCCGAATAGCATTCGATGCACAGAATCATGTTTACTTTTCGATTGGCGACCGTGGCAACCGTGATGGAAACCCACAAGATATTACGCGTGACGGAGGGAAGGTCTATCGATTAAATGATGATGGTTCAATTCCTTCAGACAACCCTTTTGTGAATACGGCCAATGCAAAAACAGCGATTTACTCTTACGGACATAGAAACCCTCAAGGTTTGGCTACGAATCCAAAAACTGGTGATATTTGGGAGCATGAGCATGGCCCACAAGGAGGAGACGAGGTGAATATTATTGGAAAAGGAAAGAATTATGGCTGGCCATTAATCACTTATGGTGAGAATTATGGAGGTGGTGCCATCACAGATAAAACGGCCATGGAAGGAATGGAGCAACCCGTTACTTATTGGGTGCCGTCAATTGCTTCTTGCGGAATGGCCTTTGTCCAAAATGCCAAATACGCTGGCTGGGATGGCGACCTCATTGTAGGTTCATTGAAGTTCAGCTATTTGGTGCGCCTCGTAATCGAAAACGATAAAGTGGTAAGACAAGAAAATATTGCTGAAGGCATAGGTCGTGTGCGTAATGTAGAAATGGGCAACGATGGCTATTTATATGTTGGCGTTGAAGGAAAAGGACTTTACAGATTGGTGCAGAAGTAATTCAATGTCAAAACCTAGAAAAGACGAGCCGCTCAAAACGCCCCAGTATAGGGGAGGCGTGCAGGCGTTGAAGAAATTCCTTTCGGAGCAATTGAAGTATCCGGAAGAAGCATTAAAAAACAAGGTTGAAGGAGTCGTAGAAGTAGCTTATGATGTGGATGGCCTAGGTCGAATTCTCCATGTCAAAATACTTACTGGCTTGGGCTCAGGTTGCGATGAGGAAGTAATTCGTTTGGTAAAAATGCTGGTGTATGAAACGGCCATTAATAAAGGCAAAAACACCTTAACGCATAAAAAGCTAAAAGTAGACTTTAAGCTGCCTAAGCCTAAAAAGGCACCTGTGCAGTATAACTATCAATTAACCCCATCTACCACAAAACCCAGCCCTGCTAAAAGTAAAAGCAGTAATGGCGGATATACGATTACCATCAATCTCAATAAGAAGTAGGAATCACTTTAAGTGATCAATGCTTCTAGAGCTGCTCTTGAATAATATCTAAGAGCAGATCAATTTCCTTTTTGTGGGTTCTGAATGAAAGCACGGCTACACGCATGTAGAATTGGCCATTGAGCGTGGTAGAAGAAATGAAAATCCTTCCGTCTTGATGAATGGCTTTCACTACCGCAGCATTGAATTCATTGGCCTCTTTGTCCTTGGGCAGGTACCTGAAAATCACGGTTGAAAGTACTGGTGCTGGCCCCACTTCAAAGCCCATTGCTTTAATCTTGGTATAGAAATACTCCGCCAGTTCCATTTTCTCTTCCAAACAAGCCTTAAAAGGAGCTATACCATGAAGCTTAAGGGGTAACCACATGCGCATCCCCCTAAAATGCTTGCTCAATTCTGGAGAAAGCTCGGCTGGCGACATTTCATCCTGATGCATTTTAGTGTCTTGCATGTAATTGGCTTCGTAGCTGTTGGCTGCTGCCAAATGCTCAATATTTTTAATCAGCACAATGCCTGAACCATAGGGGAGGAACAAACCTTTATGTGGGTCGAGAATAACCGAGTCAGCTTTTTCAATGCCGCTCATTACTTCCTTACCCTGCGCTGTCAATTGGAAGAAACCGCCATAAGCAGCATCTACATGAAACCACAGTTGATGTTCTTCGGCAATACTGGCAATGTCGTTGAGTGGATCAACTGCGCCAACATCTGTAGAACCTGCATTGGCAATGATCAAAAAGGGCTGAAGGCCTTGCTCTTTATCTTCTAGCACTTGAGCGTTTAGCTTTTCTGGGATAACCCGATAGTCTTCATCCAAATCAATGATGCGCAAAAC
>TARA_R110001599_G_scaffold67850_8_pt1 | contig 11968 bp, 10 predicted proteins | sample TARA_R110001599 | Tara Oceans TARA_R110001599 (sample SAMEA4398360) | marine metagenome | biome: Polar Biome; feature: [MES] marine water layer (ENVO:01000295) within the mesopelagic zone...; material: water (ENVO:00002006), including particulate matter (ENVO:01000060) such as...... | reverse complement strand
TCATAGCATTACTTATCTTATCCGAGTGCATTTTGCTGAAGTCACCCATTTCGGAATTATCCACAATCATGAAATTACGACCAAATAAGGATTGGAATTTCCCCATATTATTTTGGACATCGGACCATGATTTCTTTACTAGGTCTTCAGGCAATATTCTTTCTCTTTTGGAATTTCTTTTTAATGCAATTTCTAAGGAAGTATTTACAAAAACCATTGCAGTATCATAGCCGAGGGCTTCTAATTTTTTTCTACGCTTTTCTATTTTACCATAGTCATGACCTGTACCATCTATGATTAAACCAAGTCGACCCTTTTCATATATAGCTTGGAGCTTCTTTTTCATCTCCTTACCTTTTTGTCTTGGATTATCTTTGCTTGTGGTATAATAGTTGAAAACTTTTTTAGTCATCTGACCTAAAGATTTTGGATCAACACCTCTTTTCTTGAGGAAGTGTTCGAATGCAGGGTCTGAGTTTACTACTTTGAGACCAACTGCTGAAGTTCCTTTCATTATATCGTCAATACCAAATATCTGGTTTGCACTATAAGATTTTCCTGAACCTGGCCCACCAGCTAGAAATACTGCTTTTAAAATTCCGGGATCGTATACACCTTCTAATAAATTCATCATCATCCTTTAATTATAAATATCATCCTATCCACAATGATACGTGCATCCTACAAAAGCTTTTCTGTATGTAGAACCAGAATATTCAAATTCAACACAATCATATTTGGTAGAATTGATTCTGAAGTTACAGTCTTGAGTTATTTTGGCAACCGTATAATTATGAAGTAAATCATCATCTTGTTTCATTCCTAGGCCAGATAATGGAGATGATGTTATATAGTCGCCATTTTCTAAACTACCTGAATAGTTTGATACCCATATGGCACCCTCACCTAATGAATTTATAATCAGCCTAGTATCTAATTCTTCTTTCGGTTCAACCGTTACAAAGACACCTTGTGCATAATTTCGCTGAGTTCCGTTGTCCTCGGTGTTTGATATAACACCAAATACTGTTTTGTCATTGGCTACACTAGATAGAGAAACATTTGGTAAAGATTCGTTTATATTTGGTTTACCTAGGACACTTCCACTGAAATTGGTATATGTACCATCTGCTACTACAATGTAGCCTATAGATGATGTATAATCATCTGCTATACCATTGGTTGGGAAAGTTCGGTGTTGTCCTGTGAAATTGAATGCATTTGGTTCTGATGTATCTGATATCCATCCACCCGTGGTGGTGGACTGATTATACGTGAATCGCAAATCCTTATTTTGATTCATGTATATGTCCCAACCATTCCCGGTATCCCATTCAGTTAGACGTATACCACCACCTGCAGTATCACCTGACTGTTTTATCGAGAGTTTAGATCCTGGTGATGTTGTTCCAATACCAACATACCCAGTTGGACCATCTAAAGTCATGTTTGTTGTTTCGGTACCATTTGAGTTCTCTGTGGTAAATCGGATTTCTCCGCCATTTCCTGTCTGTCTTATATAAGAGGTGCCTTGCCGAGTAAATTTAATATCGTTACCAGATAAATGGGTTGTATAGATCCCGCCCATTATAGATAATATATCAGCTGGTGAATCTGTTCCTATACCGACATTCTGATTGATATCTATAGTTACTACTGGCGAATCGTTTTGTACAAACTGGACAGGATGATCTGTTACAGATCCAAAGTATGTAGAATTGCTAAGGGAATTTGAATATGTATTTCCAGCATTTCCCTCTATACCAATTTGGCCTTGAACAGCTGCACCATCCTGTTTAAATAAAATGCTAGGATTATCATTTTCGGTACCATCGTTATCTGTATCAGCTTCTATTATAACAGTTGCATCGCCTGTCGTTCCTGCGGATATATGTAGATTTGCAGCTGGTGATGCCGTTCCAATTCCGACATTGCCACCCTTAGGTTGTAATAACAAGTCATAAGCTCCACCAATACCATCTGTTCTAGCTTGCTGGATTATTCCTGCACCGCTGTTGAGGGTTGTAAATAAGGTTCCAAAACCGGTACCTCCAATCGAAGCTGCAGAAGGAGGATTCCCTAGCTCAGGGACATTGTTAGGAGCTGATCCATGGACCACATGGAGTTTAGTAACTGGAGAAGTACTCCCAATACATACATTGCCGCTATCAGTCAGTATGCGGGTTCCATTTAGGTTTATTAGGGTGTCAGATAGACTTATAGAAGTAGAATTCGATTTAATATTAATGCCATCGACTGCGTGGTCTTTAATTTTTATAGATCTATTGGTGTCGTTGGTGTGATATAAACGACCGCCCAAGGCCCCATCAAATATAATATCCGCTCCGGCATTAGAAATCTGAGGTAGTATCTGGCACATATCATGTATACCACTGACTAGAGATATACTATTACTGGCCGTCATGGAGTTCAATGAAGCATCACTACCACTTGTTACTAGTTGTTTCCATTCAGACATTTACTATTTTCCAGATGTTTTTGTGGGTGGGTTAGCTTTTTTGGACTCTTTTTCATGTGCAGTCACAATCTTACTTAACAAAGATGCTACTTGGGCAGCATCACTACCCTTTATTACTAATTCAGATAATGCTTTGTGTAGCAATATCAACTCTTCTATTTCGAACATAACGATTACCTTTATTTTTTAATTATCTATACAATATAAGAAAAATATACCACATAAAAAAATTATTCGGTAAGCATTTTCTGTAATTTTACTGCTGAACCGTAGACCAGCTGTACATCCTTACCATCGAATTTAGAATCTGCTATTAACTTTAATAGAAATTCTAATTCTTCAGGGGATAATATTATATTTTCTTTTTTAGTAGTATTTTTACCTATTAAGCCCATAATTTTAAAACCCATTTATTATATGTAAATATATATTTCACCAGAATCTATTCTAATGTTACCTTTGTGGTCTGCTAAAGCGGTTACAGCTGCAGCTTCATTTCCTTCAATAACACCACCGACCCAGTATCCTGCTGTTGCCGTATTGTCAGTTAGAGCTACACCATGAGCAACTCCTAAACGTCCATCATTACCATTATAAGATCCATCCCAGAATAAAGAGTCTCCTTCAACTCCAGGACCTGCACCAAATATAAGACCAGCATCGGTATCGGTTCCTGTAGCTCCAGATCCTAAAGCTAAGAATGCGTCTTCTATAGTTACATTGGTAGTATTAACAGTTGTTGTTGTTCCAGTAACGTTTAAGTCAGTTACATTTAAGGTCCCAACTAATGTTGCTCCTGCATCATGAACAGTTAAACGATCTACATTGTTGGTCTTTAATTTGATAGATGAATCAGTTCCAAAATCAATATAATCTGTATTAAGTGCACGTCCAATCTGTAAACCAATATTGGTAATAGAAGTAATAGTAGTTTGTTCAGGTGTAATAGCTACATCATCAGCATTAGCTGTTATACCATCACCACCAATTACGTTTAAAGTAGCATCACTTGATGTAGCACCACCTGTTAAACCAGTTCCGGCTACTACTGAAGATATATCTCCATCTCCTTGACCGAATCCTTGATCTGAAATATAATCATATACTGAATTACCAGTTACTAAACCAGCATCTGCGTCGGCTACTGCACCGACTCCTAATAATGCAGCAGCACCCAGACCTAAATCTGATCTAACTTCGGTTGGAGTTTTTGATTCTAAACCATTGGCTGTGAATTTAGCATACTCTCCAGAGGTTACTGATCCACCATCTATTGCTACAATATTATCATCTGCAATACCAATTGCTGTTGATGTAATTGCGGAAGATCCAGCACCTATTAAGACTTGACCAGAAGTATGAGTACCTACTCCTGTACCACCATCAGCTACTGGTACATCAGTACCACCTGCACGGTAAATGATATTACCTTCTATATTAAGATCACCGGCACTATTTCTAGTTAAAGTAGCATCTGTGCCACCTAAATCTAAACCTGTGAATTGTGGAGAATCCCCAGTACCAACTCCGATAGAAGTTCTTAAAGTAGCACCAGATTCTGCAACAGGATCGGTAGTACCATCACCAACTATCATTTCACCATCAGCTAATACAGCCATTGCTGTTATAGCACCAGTACCACTACCTAATAATATTCCACCATCTATAAATGTAGAAGCTCCTGTACCGCCATATTCAACTGCTAAATCAGTACCTAGAATTAAAGTGTCATTTATAGTTACATTGCCATCATTAAATGTGGTATCACCATAAAATGTTTGAGTATTACTTCCACCGTTTGCACCGAATACATTTGAACCAGTACTTGTTAGAGCAGCAGTTTCTGTAAAACTAACTCCATTGAATATTAATGAACCAGTCATTGTAGCATTACCAGTTACATTAAGTGTTGAAGTGCTTACTATAGAACCAGAAATTGTTCCTGTAGAGGTTATGTCTCCTGTTGTACTGATTGCAATATCATCAGCAAGATGGGCTGTATCTATTGAGCCATCTACATATTGGTCTGAATCAACTGAGTTAACTGACATATGAGCTACGTCAATTGCACCATTAGCAATTTGTGCAGAGTCAATAGCATCATCTGCCATCAACGCATTTGTAATTTGGTCGTTAGCTATATGGGCTGTATCAATCGACCCATCAGCATAATGTTCGCTGTCGATAGCATTATCAGCTATGTGAGCGTTGTCGATACTTCCATCCGTATAATGTTCACTGTCTACAGCATTATCAGCTAGTTTTGTTCCGTCAATAGCGTCGTTTGCTATCTTACCAGTTGTGACCTGTACATCGCCTATGTGAGCAGTATCAATAGAGCCGTCTGTATAGTGTTCAGAATCTATAGCATTGTCTGCTATTTTAGATCCATCAACTGAGTCTGCTGCTAAATGTGCTAGATCAATTGAACCATCTACATATTGATCAGAATCAACTGAGTTAACTGACATATGTTCTAAGTCAATTGCACCAGCAGCAATTTGTGCAGAGTCAATACCATCAGTCTTAACACTTATTGTCCTTGCAACAGAGCCGTCAAAGGTCGTTCCTGAATCTAGGCTAAGTGTGGAGTTGTCGACAGTTAATGACTGTGATGTTGTACCAGCACCAGCTATACTAGACTGAATTGTCGAAGTTACAACCCCGGCGGAGTCTATTATTAATACTTCAGCAGTTGAAGCTGCCGCTTGTTCTGGTATAGTTAACCCGCTTAAGACGGCTGAGCTGCCTGATACTATTACTTTTTTCCATTCTGCCATGTTTAATTATCCTTTATAGTGATCGTCCATCAAATCTTATTAGTTGACTCCATTCAGAGCCGGTTGTTGTTTTATACGCTTCTACGGGTAAGCCTCCACTAGTATTGATATATACTCCTGGAGTTGCATTAACTGTTAATTGAGCATTTGCGAATATATGTGATCCTTGATTGGAGCCACTACCTAAGCCTAATGTCTCAGAACCTGATCTTACATAATATACTACTGCATTTACATATGAACCTACAGCATTTCTATCACTTACTGCATATCTTCTGAAATTGCTAGAAGCAACAGTAGCAAAATTACCACCGAAGCTAGAGAATATAGCTATCGTAGAAGGCATTTCATCTGGAGCTTCATTTGGATTATCACCATATATCTGAGTTTTTATTATCTGTTCGACTACCGGGACACCTAAAGCGCTACCAGCATGGTCATAACAAATTACCTTGTTCTCTGAGAATCCACTGCCTATTGCTTTGCCAGTAGGAGCATCATTAAATATATCAGAACCAGTATAGTTCCATTCAGTACTATTATTCAATTCTGTAGTTGTATAAGCAGTATTAACCGACCCATCTGATGCTGTATAACCAGGAGTTTCATATGATACATGTCTGAAGCTACATGAAAAGCTAGGTGTAGCAAGAAATGATCCTGTTTGTAAATTAACAATATTATATGATGCTGTAGTTACTGGTAAAGACCATTCTACATCTGAGTGCATATAAGAACCAGAATAGGTTGCATCCACCCACATATTTCTATCTGAGCTGAAAGCCTGTTTCAGACCAATATCATTAGTAGATCCATTAGTAAATGAAATACTTGCTGAAGGTGTATAATCTCCAGTCCAAACTGATGATGATAATATTACAGCATTTGTAGACCAACCTATACTAGCAGTCCAAGATCCTGATGCTGCAAACTCATCCATTTGAACCACATAGTCTGGCCAAGTCACATTGGTAAATGATTCACTCATTTGAGCAAAAGCATCACTACTAAATGATTGAGAACCAACCATGTCCATCATATCATCCATAAAAGATTGAGAAGGATAAGCAGCATAACTAGTACTATTCTCTGAATCATATATAAAAAAGCCCTGACTTAATGTTGATGCCCCAATAGTTGCTGAGTCCTGGGCAATCCGATCTCTTTTAAACCAGCCTTTATTTGACTTATAGGAATGCTTTCCTTGCTGCACAGATTTTGGGAGTTTTTTTAAGGGTTTAAAACTTAGATTAGAGTCACCAGCAACTGATGCCGATAATTCCTGCCATGTTTTTACTATAAATTTATCTTGAAACATACTTCTTGCCTTTTGAATTAATTCCTATATAAATATCATTAACCAAGATAAAAATCTCCAGAAGAACTATAGAACATTCCTCCACTTACATGGTCGGGGGTTTCGGAAAATGCTCCTAATAGCGTTACACCCTGGAGATTAATTACAAATTTACTTTCAGCACTATCATTAAGTTTAACTAGAAACAAATCTTGAGAACCATCACCAGTTATTTCCATTTTAGAACTGGCCATGATCGGAGCAAATAGATCCTCACTCAGTTGAAGCTGGTATTCTGCATCAACTAATCCTAAACCATAATGGCCTGATCCATCATGATTCAATGGGGAATTTACTGACCTAGCTAAAGCTAAGTTATCTGTAATTGTTACTTCGTTAGCAACATCAATGTTTACGTGAAGAGCATTATAAGGTTCAGAACTTACCTGAACTGTTACGTTTGGATTCGAAGGTGTTGTTATGGTACTAGTCTGGGTAGTTGTAGTTATATCAGCCCCGGAATTTGAGACTGTTTCTGTAGTCACATCAACTGATGTTCCTATTGCATTGTCACTAACATCTATAGAATACAAACCTATATCGGCAATAGAAACCGTTTGAGAATTTTGGTTTATTTCTACAGTATTTAAAGACATGGATTACCCCTTAGTTACTTCAGGAGATAATACTATTGAACCTTGTAAAAGTCTTGAGACCGTGGAATCTGAAATTCTTGTTATTTCTAAATCATAAACTGCAGTATCAAAAGTATAAGCTGTTGTGGTAGTTGCAGATATGTTTAATTCTATAGTACCTTTTGTGGCACCTCCGGATGATGCAATAATCGATAAACCTTCACTACCAGTGGCGGATGCATTTGATCCTGTAAAAGTGGATACAGGATCTGAGGAAGTATATGTCTCTCGAATTTGCATACTTGCAGAATATCCACTTAGATCTACAGGAGATCCATCGGAATCCTTATAAGTAAATTGTTTAACTACTGTTGTACCTTGTTCTATTGTAAAGTTATATATACCTGCTGACATGGATCTTCCTTCGTAAATTCTTTATTATAAATATCAATTTGCAAATTAAACCCCTATTATGTTTGCTATGTTTGCTGCAGTTGTCCCTGCAACGGATGCAATATTACCAGCTATTGTTCCAGACACATCATGGCCATACCCTGTTACTACGGTATAATCTATATATGGATCTGAACTGGTCCCTGAGTAATTAGTCATCCTAAAACCAGTTGTAAGATTAACATCAGATCCCGGGGCTGAGTCATTATAATCATAGTCATGGTGTACAATAGCAATTATGAATACATCATCATCTGTTATATCAGCTAATGCAGCTGCATTAAGGGTATAATTTTGATACTCACCTGTACCATTATTCGTTATCTCTGCAGAGTAAGCAGTTCCCCAAGTTACATTATTAAAATCAGCATCTGCTAATGAGGTGCCACCATCTCCACCAAATGCTGTACTTTTTAATATAATGTATGATTCAGTATTAGAGCTCCATCGTAATTTTAAAGTAGCTTCAGACAACGTTCCTGTTATACCTGACGTATCAAAGTACATAAAAACTCTACCTATTTTGTAAGTAGCTCCACCCCTACCACTAGATCTAAAGATTAAGGGGGCATCAGTGGTATTATTTGTATCTGCAGTTCCTGAGGTTTTATCTCTAGCTGCATCCCAGCTAGCCTCATTACCAGTTGTTATAACACCATCATTAGTATTTGAATACACCGTAGCCATCAGAATTCCTTTTTAGGTAAATAATACTTATTTGAGTTATAATAGCTATTTATCGGTGGATTAATATCTATTTGTTCATACTCGACACCATCTATATCATGTATAGTAGTAGCGCTAGGACTGTTATTCCACCACGTTACTTTAGCATCTATATTAACTAATGAAGATATAACACTTCCAAACCTGCTCCAATCATCTTCCCCGTATGTATCGTAAAACACTCCATCATAAGTAGATAAAGAATCTTTTATATCAAACCATTCACCTTCTACTATTACTACATTAGATTTCCCTTCAGCCCATTCCCTAGCCTTCTCCAATACTTGGGGATGACACTCCACAATTGTATGAGAGTTAATAGAATTCTCTTGAATATATCCTGCAGATATACCCATCCCAAATCCTAACTCTAATATATCCCCACCATTAGAGCATACATAATCAGCAGAAGCTTTCATTATAGAGGATTCCCAATCCATCATCACTTCAAAAGTATTATCTCCATCAGTATAATAAATTTTATCACTTTCGAAAGTTAATGTTTTACCAGTATAGTCCATATTAACTTACTTCTATCCATGTATTATCAGGATTAAAATATATTGTTTGACTACCGCTCATATGATATCCAACTATCCTATTTATTTTACCAGACGTTGTTGATACTGCATTTGTCAACCTTCCTGTAGTTGTACTTAAATATACAGGAGACCCTTTTGCCGTAGTACTATAGCTTGCAGCCATATAAACCAGACCTCTAACACACATACCTACCTGAGCGTCATCGCCCATAGCTATAGCTAAAGAACCTGTTGAAACAGAACCTGCATTTGAAGCTAGAGTCCAAGTACCATCACACAGAGAATAGATATTACCTTGAGTAGTTCCCTGGGATACATCCCAATAAATAATATCGCCATTTGCGTTGTCATTCAAATTATTAGTTTGTCGACCTAATTGCAAATCTCTATGTTTAAACTTCCCAGTTAATGTTGAAGCAATTATATCACCACTTGCGCTTATATTACCTGAGGCTGTTATATGTCTATCACATTGGAAATCCCCATCTTCACTAATACTAGCTTTTACTTGACCAGTTACACCACCATTTCTAAAAGACCAAGATTTACCTGTTTCATCATTATCTGTATCAATATCAAATACCATGCTACGATCTGATGTAATATAAAAGTTATTATCAGTAGGGCCATTCAAATATCCACCGCCTACTATTATATTACCTGATGCTGTTATGTTAGATGAAAAATCTGCACCTGTTTCGTCTACTGTAAGTAATGTAGCTGTTCGGTCTTTAAAAATATGTTGACCTACTTCATCTCCATCATTATCAGCTGTGTATATAATATCAGAATCAGCTGATATGTTAAGAACTGCATCTGTTTGACCACCTAAAGTTGAAACACCGTTTATTGACCCATAAACTGTAACAGCATTATCAGTACGATTGAATTTTATTACTGGGGTTCCCGCAGCATCATTATTATGTCTATATAAACTAAAATCATTATCTCCACCATCATAATGCCAACGCATTCCATATGTTAGATTATCGTTCTCAACAAAGAAATGTTCAATATCCGGATTGTTATTTGAAGTGTCTGTTACTCTGAATAAATGTCCATCCAAAGGTGGTGAAGCTGTGTCTCCCGTAGATGTTACACTTAATTGGTTGAATGAACCTGTGAGGCCTGTTACGGTACCACTTGCACTTATAGCTCCTGAGGCTGTTATATCTGTAAAAGTATAACTACTTAAAACACTAGAACCAGAACCATAAAATAATTTCCCTGAATCCAGATTGATTGCCAACTCACCTTCTGATAAGCTTGACGGTACAGAAGATCCTGTACCTCTTTTTAATTGTATTGTTTGTGCCATGAATCTTTCCTATATATAAATATCAAGTTATTAGAATGTACCACCATCTATGATACCAGACATGTCAGATAAACTGCCGACATAACTTGTTGCTGTTGTTATACCACTTGCACTTACATCTCCAGTTACAGATACATCATCCATAAATGTACTACTACCAGAGACATATAATGACCCTGATATCTCCCAATTGTCTTCGACTAAAGTATCGAGACTTCTTTGAATCATACGAGTTGTTATGAATTCACCATCTTTATGAGCTACCAATCTTGCATTCGAAGTTGCAGCACCCAAGGCGGCATATAAATTCCCACTTGCACTTATATTACCAGATGCAGTAATCGATGTGAAGTTTACATTACTACCAGTTATGTCTGCGAATGTTACATTACTTCCAGTTGTTGCTTTAGTATTTATATTTGTTTGCAATGCTGAGCTTGATGCATTCAGTTGTACTATGGTCGAATATGAAGTTAAGACTTGATCACCACTATTAGTTCCACTCGTAGCTTCAATTACTGCTAATTGAGTATCTGTTACATAATTGTCATCACCACCAAGAGTTGGAGCATATATAGTATTTATATTAACGCCAGCTTTAAAATAATCTATAGCATAGATATTAGCACTTGAGCTTATATTACCTGAAGCTGTTATACTAGTAAGAGAAGCTGTTCCTTCAGATACTACATAATCGGCACTTGTAGCTACACCAGTTAATTGAGAACCATCACCAATAAAAGAAGATGCACTTATATATCCACTTGCACTTAAAGAACCTAAGATCCCAGCTGAACCAGTGAATGGGAAGCCGGTTCCTGTTCCACCACCACCTGTAACACCTTCGTATGCTGATGCACTTATTGTACCCTGAATTATAACGTCTGATTTAAAGGTTACTGGACCAATTATAGACTGAGAATTTTCTGTAGTTATTGAGAATTTACTATCGTCAAAATATCTGAATGTCGTAGGTTCAATGGTTATAAGTTCTGCTGAACCTGATGTTGTTGACTTCTCCCAGTTTCCCAGCCAGTTTCCAGTGTCATCAAGAGCTTTTGAATATGAGTGAGACGCGTATGGCAGGTAGCCGAATGGATAGACAACGGATTCAATTCCACTATGAAGAGTATTTGTTATTTGAATATATGGTTTGTCACCATCCGATAAAATAAAATCTATAGTTTTTTTTGCATTATCAACGAGCTCATAACCATACTCTATCACCTTATTTGGGGTTGCTCCATTATAATACCAGCTAGCTGCAGTATCAACCATATCATGGCCGTAAAACTTCGACAGGAAAAACAATATGGATTTGGAAGATGGGTTTATCTGGCCACTATTACCATTTATTAGAGTATTGGAATTTGCATACGGTATATCAGAAGATGTAAAATCACAAGCCAGGATTGTTACTGTACCAGGTGCAACATAATTACCAGAATAAAGACCAATACCATCATAGGTTGAATCATAATTTAGATATTTACTGGCACCTCTGAAGCTAATACTATATGGACTGGTTGTAAATCCTGGCAGGGCTATTATAGCTCCGGTTGTTCCTTTTTGTGCGCTGTAAAAAGAAGATACACTTGGAATATCTATATCGCCCGTCCATTGGTTTTGATTAATTTCACTACCATCATGATAATTTGAACCGGAGACTATGTCGACGTGCGTTATCGCGCTATTTGAGCCCGTATATTCAATAGTTTTATCATAATAATTATATCCA
>TARA_R110001599_G_scaffold349729_7_pt1 | contig 11977 bp, 14 predicted proteins | sample TARA_R110001599 | Tara Oceans TARA_R110001599 (sample SAMEA4398360) | marine metagenome | biome: Polar Biome; feature: [MES] marine water layer (ENVO:01000295) within the mesopelagic zone...; material: water (ENVO:00002006), including particulate matter (ENVO:01000060) such... | reverse complement strand
GGCGGCAGCTCCGCGGGCCCGGCAGAGGAGGCGTAGTAGGCAACCGGCTCACCATCAACCAGCAGGGCGCCCTCCCCGTACTGTCCGCCTGCGCCGAAACCCATATCGACGAGATCCGGAAACACCAGCACACCCCGCGCTTTTTTCAGCAGGGCCTTGACCCCGGGTGAGTAGCGCCGCAGGTCGTCCAGTGCCGCATCCGATTTCGACTCGATGGCCTCGCGGGTATCGGCTACGGCCGGCACTGTCGCCAGCCCCAGCAAAAGCGCCATCACTGCCGCGGCACTGTGCTTTAGCAGCGCTGTCATGCAGCGAATTCCTGTCCCACCCATTCCTGAGACAGCTGCCACAACCGCTCGGCCGCCTCCTCGTCCAGCGCCCAGGGATGTACGCCGCCAATAACACCATCGGCGGCGGGCTGCGCTATCTGGCAATCCTCGAGGTACAGGCCACCCTTCCCCTCCAGTTCAGGCGCCGTCGCTGCCCAGACCGAGGTTGCCGCGCCCTGCGGCACCGATTTGAAGGACATTTTCCCACCAGGAAACGCCGCGGCAATCCGCTCCATGTCCTCCTGGTCGAGGTGACGCCCCAGCTCCGTGCTGATCGCGCCAGGGTGCACCGCAAAGGCACGCACATGACTGGCCGCTACGCGTGCATCCAGTGCAAGGGAAAACAACACGTTGGCGGTTTTCGACTGGCCATAGGATTGCCATTTGTCGTAAGGGCGCTGCCGGTAATTCGGGTCCTCGAAATCCATCGCCGCAAAGCTGTGGCCCGCAGAACTCAGGTTGACCACGCGCGCCGCACGCTGCGGTGACCCCGCAGCCTTCAGGGCGGGCAACAGCAGGCAGGTCAGCAGGAAGTGGCCCACGTGATTGGTGCCCAGCTGCATCTCGAAGCCCTGGGCTGTGCGGCCGAGGGGGCAGGCCATGACACCGGCATTATTGATCAGGATGTCGATTTTCGGGCAGGTACGAAGCAATCCCGCGGCAGCCTCACGCACCTGGTCCAGATCGGCCAGGTCGAGCAATGCCGACTCCAGCTTCCCCGGCAGGTTCTCCGCGCGCAGGGTGTCCAGCGCCGCATCAAGCCTGCCGCGGTCACGCGCCAGCAGGTACACCGTGGCCCCTGCACCGGCAAGCGTGCGCGCTGTTTCTACACCCAGGCCAGCGGAGGCCCCCGTCACCAGAGCCACACGCCCGGTTAAATCCTGTCCCGCAATCACCTCACCGGTGGTGGTCTCGAATCCCAATGTACGCATCTACTGTTTTCCTCTGCTGTTCTGTTATCGTGAGCCATTGTGCCGGGCTATGCTGCGCCGCGTAAGCCCGGGCCGTCAATATTTGCACGGAAAAACGCCATGAAAAATCGTCCTGCAGCACCCTTCGAGCGCTGCGCTTATCTGAGCTTCGCTACGCGCAAGCGCAACGGAGAGTTCGTCCCCACGCCGGTCTGGTTTGCACCGGATAACGGGGTGTACTACCTGTTTTCCGCGGGCGATGCCGGCAAAGTCAAACGCTTGCGCAATTTCAGTAGCGCGCGCATCGCGCCCTGCACGGTCAGCGGCCGGCTGACGGGTGAATGGCACGAGGCAAACGCTTACCTGGTGGACTCACCGACGGAAATCGCGCAAGCCCTCGCCGCCTTGCGCCGCAAGTACGGCTGGCAGATGCGCGGGCTGGATGCGCTGTCGCGGCTCGGCGGCAAGCTGCACAAGCGCGCCTATATCCGGGTTGAGCCGGCCGCGCCTGATGCCTGAACACCGCCGTGATCGCGGCCCCGACGAATCCGCTCCAACTGTGCCGCGTACTCGCGCCGCTCACTGGACAGGCTGGCAGCGTCGATTGCCTGCTGCAAGAGCCGTTCCGCCGCACCGTACTGCTGCAGCTTGAAGTGAATGATACCGGTTGCCGCAAGCAGCGCGCTGTCTCCCGGCTGCAGGTCCAGGGCCTTGCGGTACTGCAGCAGGGCCTCATTCCAGTCACCGCTCTCTCCAGCCATGTCACCGCGCCAGGCGAGGTAGTAGGGGTTGCGCTCGCGGTAGCGCTGAATGCGCGCCAACCAGGCATCGCGCTCACGGCTGCGCCCGGTCTGGTCATATAATAGCGCCAGGTTGTTCATCGCCGAACGCTCCCCGCTGTCGCGCTCCAGCGCCTGCAGTAGTGCCCATTCCACCGCCTCAAGTTGCCCGGTTTGGCGGTAGATTGCCCCCAGATTGACCCAGAGCAGCGGCAGATCGGGGCTCTGGCGCAAGGCGTTGACCAGATGCATCCACGCAACGGGGAGATTCCCGTCCGCCAGCGCCACCATGGCCAGGTTGTTGTCGTGCAGCGCCTCGGCCTCACGGTCAGCCAGCAGCCGCGATGCCGCAATGTCGCGCGCCTGCAAAGGGTCGATATCCACCATGAACTGCTCGCCATGCGGCATGCGGACCATCACATTGACATGCACTCGCATAGTCAGCCGTTGGCCGACGCGGGTCCACTGGGGACGTACGTCCAGCCACTGATAGCGCGCGTCCAGCCCCGCCTCCCGGGCCAGAGCGACAAACAGATGGGCGAAAGACAGGCAATTGGCATCACCGCTGGCAAACACCTGCTCCGCGCTACCATCTGCCGCGGGATTGTAGCCAACACCCAGTGCACCCGCGCCACGTACCGCTTCGTGCAGGCCCAGGAGGCGGGCGCGCGGGCTCGTTTCGCGCGGCGCAAAACGGGCCACGAAGTCGTGCATCTGCGGGGTGACCAGCAGCAGTGGTTCGACGCCGGACGCGGTGGCCACATCGGCTGCAGGTATCTGCTTGCCACTGTCCAGCACCAGGGCTGGCAGGCTGTCGAGGTCAAGCGACGGTGCGCCCAGCGAGCCACAGGCACTCAGAGCCGCCGCGAGCACCGCCCACACACCCGCCCGCAGCAACCAGCTTGCTTGCATAGGCTACTCCGTTGCTCACAACAGACGGTAATGTCCTGCCTCAAGTATAGCGGATCCGCCGACAGGGCCTCAGGGTCAAGCGGCGGTGTGCAGGCCGCACTCGCGACCATCATGCACTTTGGTGGGGTCGAAATAGTGGCGGCAGGTGGGCAGCTGGTGGCGCTGCATGTAGTCCTCGACGTCCGCCTCGGACCAATAGAAGATGGGCGCCACCTTGAGAATGCCCCGATCATCGAGGGAAACAATATCCAGTGTCTTGCGATGCTCGGTTTCCTCGCGGCGAATGCCGGTGAGCCAGATCTCCGGCTGCAGGTCATCCAGCGCCCGCGCGAACGGCTCCAGCTTCACCTGGCGCGTGAACTCGCGATGTCGCTCTTCCTCATCCACGGTGGGAATGCCGCCCATGATGGCGTTGCGTCGCTCCGAGGTCATCAACGGGCTGTAAACGCGGATATCCAGCTCGAGATCGCGAATCAGGCGCTCCGCCACCACATAGGTATCCCGCAGGTTGTAGCCCGTATCGATCCAGACGGTGGGCACCGAGCGGTCAACCTGACTCACCAGATGCAGCATGAGCGCCGCATTGCGCCCCATGCTGGTGGTCGCAATGGTCGGGCGTCCCTGCGCCAGCGCCCACTCCACTACCGCGGGCGCGCTGGCGCCTCGCAGCATGTCATTGACGCTTTTTAAATCCATTTTCACAACAACCTTGCGTAACAGGTGTATTAGAGAACGCGAACTCTAAAGAATCAAAATTGGGCTGACAAATAACTAGATTTTATAAGGTTATATGCGGGCCTGAGCAGATGCGCCACTTTCGCTGGCCCTCAGGCACCATTGCCTCTGCCCGCCGGCAGGACAATACTTTCCGTTCAGCCGATTGGAGGAGAACACCTCATGACCAACTCACTGTGCGAGCGCCTGGGTATTGAGTACCCCATTTTCGCCTTCACCCATTGTCGCGACGTCGTTGTTGCCGTCAGCAAGGCCGGAGGCATTGGTGTACTCGGGGTGGTGGGTTTTACCCCCGAGCAGATGAAGGAAGAGCTGGACTGGATTGACGCCCACATCGGCGACCGTCCCTACGGCGTGGACATTGTCATCCCGCAGAAATACGAGGGCATGGACGCCCTGTCGGCGGAAGATATGGAGAAACAGCTGTGGGCCATGGTGCCCAAAGAGCACATTGAGTTCGCCGAACAGCTGCTGGCCAATGCGGGTGTACCGGAGTGGCCGGACGGCAGCAAGACCATGGGCCTGATGGGCTGGACCGACGCCACCGCCACACCGCTTCTGGACGAGGCACTGACGCGCCCGAAATGCCGCCTCATCGCCAACGCACTGGGCACGCCACCGGCGGAAAAAATCAAACAGGTGAAAGACTCGGGGCGGCTGATTGGCGCCCTTTGTGGCAAGGTGAAGCAGGCGGTGCAGCACAAGGAAGCCGGACTCGATTTCGTTGTGGCACAGGGTGGCGAAGGCGGCGGACACACCGGAGAGGTGGGCTCTATCGTACTCTGGCCGCAAATCGTCGACGCCATTGGCGACCTGCCTATGCTGGCAGCGGGCGGGATCGGCAACGGCAGGCAGATTGCCGCCGCCATGGCGATGGGTGCAGCTGGCGTCTGGACCGGTTCACTGTGGTTGACCGTGGAAGAGGCTCACACCCAACCGGCACAGAAACAATCGCTCCTCAACGCCAGCAGTGAAGACACCGTGCGCTCTCGCTCATGGACTGGCAAACCCTGCCGCATGCTGAAAAACGACTGGACAGCGGCCTGGGACCGCGCGGACACCCCCGACCCGCTGGGCATGCCCCTGCAGGGGCTGGTGACCTCGGACGGCATTCGCCGCACCGCGGTCTATGCCGATGCCGGCGACTGCCAGAAAATTGCCTTCAATCCCTGCGGACAGGTAATCGGGCAACTGAACACCATCGAGTCATGCCGCCAGGTTATCTACCGGCTGCTGGACGAGTACGTGGATGCCGTCGACAAAGCGGGCGGCCTGTTGCCGAAAGTCTAGCGTTCAAGCAGAGCGCCCGGCCCCACAGCAGGGTGGCCAGTGGGCTCAGGCCCGACCGCTCTCCAATTCATCATAGAGCGCCAGAAACTGCTGTGTCAGCTTGTGACTGGGCGCCAGATCCACCAGCGGGCGATGTTCGTGGTGCGACTCACGCATTTTCACCGACGCGCTGAGATAGGTGGCGCACACCGGGTAGCCCTCTGCCTCCAGCTCCGCCACCAGCTCTCCCGGTAAACGCGCCTGGCTGTTGAACTGGTTGATCACAATGCCTTCCACCGCGAGGTCCGGGTTGTGGTCCTCCTGCAATTCAGCGATGTTGTCCATGAGGGAATAGAGGCTCTGGCGAGCAAAACTGTCGCAGTCGAAGGGCACCAGCACGGTGTCTGCTGCAATCAGGGCGGACTTGGAGTAAAAATTGAAATTGGGCGGGGTGTCGATGTACACCCGGTCGTATTCCGCATCCAGCTTTTGCAGCGCATCGCGCAGCTTGTAGATCTTGTAGCGCGACTCCAGCTCGCGCTCCAACTGCGTCAGCACAGGGCTGGAGGGCAGCAGGAACAGGTTTTCCCAGGGTGTTTCCCAGACGAAGGAATCCGGGTTCTGATGCATCTTGCGCGAGCCTACGGTCTGCTTGAACAGCCCGGCTGCGCCCTGCGCCTCGGCCGGAAATGCATCGGCATCAATCTCGCCCACCAGGTAGTGAGTGGTATTGCCCTGCACGTCCAGATCCACAACCAGCGTACGCAGGCCGCGGGCGGCACTGATGGCCGCCAGGTTGCAGGTGATACTGGTCTTGCCCACACCGCCCTTCTGGTTAAATACAACGCGTTTCATGGTTTCGTGCCTCCGGGCGGCTTGCTGCTGGGGCCGGGGAGTGTAGCCAATGCACCCCGCGTTGGGTAGGGGAGGCCGCCTTCAGGCGGCCCAAACGCGACGATACAGGGCCACGATATCCATTGCTTCCGGCACACGTGGGTTATTACCCGGCGAACCGGACGCCAGGGCCTGTGCTGCCATGGTGTCCAGGTTGGCAAACCAGGGTTCCTCGGCGATGCCCCACTGCCGGGGGCCGGGCACCTCCAGGTCAGCAGTGAGCTGACGCAGCCCCGCTACCAGGCGATCCGCCGCCTGCGTGTCGCTGTCATGCGCCTGCGCCAGCCCCATAACGCGGGCACACTCCGCATAGCGCTGCGGCGCATGGCCGACCGACCAGGCCGTCACCTCAGGCAGGAGCATGGCGTTACTGAGGCCGTGCGGCACATGAAACAGCGCGCCCAGCGGACGACTCATACCGTGAATGAGGGTGACAGACGCGTTGGCAAAGGCGATGCCGCCCTGGGTGGCCGCCAGCATCATGGCCTCGCGCGCTTCCCGGTTGTCGGGGTCCTCACAGGCCGTGCGCAAGTGCCGGCTGATACTGGCCAGCGCGGTCAGGGCAATACTGTCGGTAAAGGCATTGGCCTTGCGGCTGACATACGCTTCCAGCGCGTGGCAGAGGCTGTCCAGGCCTGTGTCGGCCGTTAACCGATGGGGCATACTCAGGGTCAGCTCAAAATCCACCAGCGCGGCGACCGGCACCAGACCCAGCCCCATACAGAGCATCTTTTCCTGCGTGAGCGTGTCGGTGATCACGGCCGCGCGCGTCACTTCGGCACCCGTCCCCGCCGTCGTGGGAATGGCAATAACCGGCAGACCGCTGGGAACAGTAGCCGGCACTGCGAAATCGCGCATAGCACCGCCGTGCAGTGCCAACACCGACACCGCTTTCGCCGTGTCCAGCGAACTGCCGCCTCCCAGCGCCACCAGGCAATCAAAATCCCCATTGCGCAACTGCGACAGACAGGCTGCAACACTGTCTGTTGTCGGGTCGGGAACGCATTCGGCGAACACCGGGCAGGCGATGCCGGCCCGCATGAGCGGCTGCAACAACCGCTCCGTAAAGCCCCGCTCGGCCAGAAAAGGGTCCGTCACCAGCAGCGGCCGGGCCAGACCCAATTCGCCCAGCGTGTCCAACAGTGTCGCACTGGCACCGGCCCCGATGCGCAGGATGCGCGGCAGGTGGATACTGGCCGGCGCCATAACGCTCACTCCTCAATGCCGAGCAAATGGATCTCAAACACCAGCGCCGTATTCGGTGGAATAGCGTCACCGGCACCCTGCGCACCGTAGGCCAGCGCCGGCGGACAGGCGATGCGCCATTTATCGCCAATGCGCATCAGCTGCAGCGCCTCGGTCCACCCTGGAATCACCTCGTGGACACCAAAACGGGCCGGTTCCCCGCGATCCACGGAGCTGTCGAATACCGTACCGTCAACAAAGGTGCCATGATAGTGGGTGACAACATTGCTGCGCGGCCCGGGGCTGGCGCCCTCACCCGCCTCCAGCACCTCATACTGCAAACCGCTGGCTGTGGTGCTGACTGCGGGGCGCTGCGCATTGGCCTGCATGAACTGTGCAGCCAACGCCTCGCGCTTCGCCACCAGCTCGGCGGCAACGGCCTCCTGTTTGGCCTTGATGGCATCGTAGCTGGGGTTCAGTTCGCCGTCGGCAAGCAGTGACTGGCGTTCGTTGTACCAGTGCTGCAGGCCCGCCATGACCGCCGCCAGGTCCAGCCCCGGGAAGTCGTTACGCAGCAGCTGGTCGCCAAACTGCAGGCCGAAACCGTAGCTGACTTTCTGTTCATCGGTGGTCAGTTCGACCTCGGGTTGTAGTGGCATGCGGGGCTCCGGTATCGGCTGTTTACGAGTAGGGGCACAGTATATCAGGGAGGGTGAAGAGTGGGTTGTTGCGGGTGGGGCTGGGTACTGTGGGTGGGTTCTTCGGGGTGGCGGCCCGTTGGGCCGCTGCGTCGCTCCGGAGCACGGAGGTCTTTTTGCTCCACTGCGGGCGCATGCGGCGCGCGGTCCTTTGGGTAATCTTGCGCTGCCGTTTGGCGGCGTGCTGGTTTACTGGTCTTGCACATACCAAGGCTGTTGAGTGCTTGGGAGGCATATGCGTACTAGCAGGGCTGGGGGTTGGCAGGGCCTAAGGCGAGGCTGTGTTCGCGCCGACGCCCTCCGAGTCCGCAAAAAGACCCCCGCACACCGGATCAACGCGGTGGAAACGTCGGCTACTAAGCTTCGGCCCCATTCGTCAACGTACCCGCGTTGATTTGCGCGGTGGGTTGTTTCCTGCGGACTTGGAGGGCGTCGGTGCGCCCCCACAACTCTCTTAAACGCACCCCACCACCAGCCTTGCCAGTGCGTAAAGGCCACCCCAGGAACACCGCCGCCATGACAAGTGACCCAATATTCTGAACAATCGATCGCCAGACGGCAGCGCAAAAACACCCAAAGGACCGCGCGCCGCATGCGCCCGGAATGGAGCAGGAAACAACGCGCCGTGCAAAGCAACGCAGCGGCCCAACGGGCCGCCGGGTCAATGAGATACCGCCAAACAGCCCATCAACCCAACCTCAGGGCAACTCACGCACCCGGTGCCGCTGATATCGCTCCGCCGTCATCTCCGTATGCCAGATATCAAAACGTCCCGACTCCAGGTCGTCATAGGCCTGAAAAATCGAATCGTTCACCTCGGGATAAGCCACCTGCCCCCAGGGGCATTCCTCACGCGAAAAAAAACCGGCGTCCAGCGACTCCGGCCCCGGACACAAAGACTCGTCGCTTACACGGGCCCGAAACGCCACATACACCTGATTGATGAACGTGATTGTGCCCATCATATAAAACGACAGCTCGGATGCCGGCAGCACCACGCCCGCTTCCTCACGCAACTCGCGCGCCGCGCCTTCCGCCAGTGTCTCATCCTGCTCCAGAAAGCCGCCCGGTATGGCCCAGGACCCCACCTTGGGGGGCAGGGCACGCTGCACCCAGAGCAGGCGCTTGTCGCACGCGATAAACGTGGTCACCACGATCATCGGGTGATCGTAGTGCAGACGCGCGCAGGCGGTGCAGCGCCAGTGGTTGCGCGGCTCGCCGCCGACCACGTGGGGTTCCAGCGTTGCGCCACATTGAGGGCAGTAACGGGTCATCGGCGCTGCGCCCTGCGCGGGCACGTGTCTCCTGAGGCATGAGTCAAAAGGGCAAAAATAGCACTTTGCCTGAACAAAAGCATCGGCACTACACTGTGCGCCTTTCAATTCAAGGAGTGAGGCCGTGCATCGCGACCCCCAGGTGCAACTGTTACTGACCGGCAACGAAATCATGAGCGGCGACACCGTCGACTCCAATTCGGCCCTGATCGCCCAGCGACTCGCGGACATCGGGCTGGGTATTTACCGCAAGGTCACCGTGGGCGACGACCGGGCACTACTGTGCCGGGAGCTGACGGCGATGGCCTCCAGTGCGGATGTCCTGATCGTCAACGGCGGGCTCGGGCCTACGGTGGACGATTTGACCGCTGTGGTGTTGGCAGAAGCCGCGGGGGTGCCACTGGAGGAGCACCCCCAGGCGGTCGCGCACCTGGAGGCCTGGTGTGGGCGGCGCAATATCCCGCTGGATGCCGCCAACCGCAAGCAGGCACAGCTTCCCGCGGGGTCCCGCATCGTGGACAACGCCATTGGCAGCGCTGTGGGCTTTGAACTTTACCTGGGTAAGTGCCGGGTGATCTGTACGCCAGGCGTGCCGGGGGAGCTGCGCCGCATGCTCGACCTGATCGTCGACGACCTCGCTGCCGCCCTGACCCGACCGGCGCAACGGCACATTCTCCGCTTGCAAACCTTTGGCCTGGGGGAGTCCAGTGCACAGCAACTGATCAACGATGCCATCCCGGACTGGCCCGCCGCGGTGGAGCTGGGTTTTCGCGCCGGGGCGCCCCAGATGGAGATCAAGCTGGCCGTGGCCGATGCCGCCGACCTGCCGTTGCGCGAGCGGTGTGAGCAGCGGCTGCGGGAGCTGGTGGGCGACCACATCATCGGCGAAGGCGACACGCAACTGGCGGCAAAGGTACTGGAACTGTTGAGCGCGCGCGGGCAGACCCTGACGACGGCAGAATCCTGCACCGGCGGGCTGATCGCCAGCCAGCTCACACGTATTCCGGGATCATCGCAGGCCTTTCACGCGGGCTTTGTGACCTACGCCAACGATATCAAGTCGAGCGTGCTCGGGGTCAGCGACGCGACGCTGGCAAGCCACGGTGCGGTGAGTGAGGCGGTGGTGCGGGAGATGGCCCTGGGTGCCCTGGAGCGGGCCCGGGCCGACTACGCCATTGCCGTCTCGGGCGTTGCCGGGCCGGAGGGCGGCACGCCCGACAAGCCGGTGGGCACGGTCTGGCTGGCCTGGGGAACGGCTGAGGATTTACGCACCCGCTGCCTGCTGTGGCCAGTGGAACGCACGCTGTTCCAGACCATGATTGCCACTGCCGGCCTGGACATGATTCGGCGGCAACTGCTGGGACTCCACAGCGAGCCCCGTTACTTCGCGCAGCGGCGCGCGCGCTGACTACCCGGCAGCGGGTTGCGTGGCCGGCGCCCGGTGCCACACCAGCGTGTGGTACCGGACAGTGCCGGCCACCTCGTCCTTGCCGGTCAACACCAGCGTCTGCCCGTCCAGTTCGGCGTGGCGCAGCTGCTCGGTACCCGGAAAGTTCGGGTTCAGGCTTTGCGTCACGTAATGCACCACGCTGCCATTGACCACACGGTAACGCCCCGCGTAGTGAAAATAACTGCTGTAGGCTGACGCGCGCTGCGCATCGGGCACTTTCCGCGGGCTGGCATCCTCCGGCAAGCGGGCGCGCTCACGTCGATTGATGGAAGCACTCATCCAGCCATCTGCCGTATACACGAGCAGACCCAGGGGGTCCTCGCCGAAGGGGCTGCTAAAGTCATCCCGGCCCTCGTAGCCAATTGACCACGACTCCAACTGCCAGGCGCCTACCAGTTGCTGCTGTTCAACCATTGCTCTGCTTCACTCCTTGACCACGTGCCATTCTGTTCACGGTTGCAGGCGCTCTATGCGCCAGCCGTCGCCTTCCCGGTAGTAACGGAACCGGTCGTGCAGGCGATGCGCTCCACCTTGCCAGAACTCGATCCGCTCTGGAACAACCCGGTACCCGCCCCAGAAGTCCGGCACCGGGATATCGCCCTGGGCAAACTTGCGCCGCAGGGCGTTCATCTGCGATTCCAGCACCGCGCGCGCCGACACCGGCCGACTCTGGCGCGATGCCAGCGCTGCGAGCTGGCTCTCCCGCGGGCGGCTGAGGAAATAGCGCGCCGACTCTAGTGCCGACAGGCGCTCCGCCCGGCCGGCAACAATCACCTGACGCTCCAGCATATTCCATGGAAACAGCAACGACACCTGCGGGTGGCGGCTGATGTCCGCCGCCTTCGCACTGCTGTAATTGGTATAGAACACAAAGCCACGGGTGGCGACATCTTTGAGCAGCACGATACGCTGCCAGGGGCCGCCATCTGCATCCAGCGTGGCCAGCACCATCGCCGTGGGGTCGGTAATCTCGCTCTCCACTGCCTGCTGCAACCAGGTCTCGAACTGGGCAATGGGACAGGGTGCCAGCATCTCGCGCCGGAGTCCGCCGGCCAGATACTCGCGCCTGAATTCCTCGTAATTCACTGCATTAGTCCTGCAAACAAAGCGGCATTATAGATCATCGGATGTGCTGGGAACGACCGGCGCGCGCTGTTGCATGGCGGGTATCTGGGGGAACGGAAACAATTGTCGCCACTGCGCGCCGAAATCGTCCTGCGGCGTACGCGAGAACGCCGCCTGGTAACGGCTACTCAGCAGGGCCGTCAGCTCATCCTCACTGGCGCCGCCGAGCAGCACCGCCGCCTCAAGCAAACCCTCGAGGCGCAGGCGCTGTGCCGGCGGCGCATCCAGCCCCTCGGCGAGCTGTGCAAACAGGCTATCGAGACGCTCCGTTATGTGCTCAAGCAGTGTATTCACTCCGCCCTGCCTCCCCGGTGTGACGACAGCCTGTGAGTATGCGTTGCCTGCCAAAACAGGTAAAGTGCGGCCCTTCGGCGCCGGAGGATCCACCTGATGAAACTGACCCGTTACCTGATTAT
>TARA_R110001599_G_scaffold40706_2_pt1 | contig 11983 bp, 6 predicted proteins | sample TARA_R110001599 | Tara Oceans TARA_R110001599 (sample SAMEA4398360) | marine metagenome | biome: Polar Biome; feature: [MES] marine water layer (ENVO:01000295) within the mesopelagic zone...; material: water (ENVO:00002006), including particulate matter (ENVO:01000060) such as...... | reverse complement strand
AAAATCATTGCACCTCTTGGAGCCGTTTGGTGATGGTTATGCACAATTTGTGGATACCATTGGTTATAAAGCACTGTAGTTACGGCCTTAGTTTCTGGCATGTTGTTCATGAACCAATCACGGTTGTTATCGTGACCAACATATTTTTGATAAAGGATTGGAGGGCCAGAACTCTCATAAGGCGTACCCAATGTTTTTCTGTACCAGTCTACCACAATATCCACCCCGTCAGGGTTGATTACAGGTACTACTAGCGTAATTACATTGTCTCTAATTTTTTGCATTTCCTCTGATTCTTCAGAAGCGATTCGCCACATCAGTTCAGAAGTCATTTGAGCATGTGCTCTTTCTGTAGCATGCATTCCACCATCAAACCAAACGATGGCTTTTCCATCTTTAGATAACTTTTTGGCTTCGGCTTCAGTAATTTCTGCTCTTGAAAGCTTCTCACTGATTTCTCTCCATTGCTCCAATTTCTTCATGTTTTCTTCGCTAGAAATAAACACGAGCTTCATAGAACGGCCCATTACAGACTTTCCTATTTCGATCATTTGAACACGATCGGTAGAAGCGGCTAGTTTATCATAGTATTCCAACATTTGGTCATAGTCGGCCAATTTATAGTCGGCACCCACTTCATGACCAAAGGTCTCCCTTGGGTGGGGTATTTTCTGTGCGCTCAAAGAAAAGCACGCCAGAAATAGCAAAGCGAATAGTATTTTAAGTGATCTCTTCATCTTTTGTTATTAAAGGTTTGGCTGAATATACAAGTTACAAATCCTACAGCCTCCCACTTATTGCATAAGCACGGGATTTTCAAAATAAACGGGCAATTCTTGGTGCAAACAGTTATTAATGCTTTAAAAAAAAGTCGACTAAAATGACTTTAGAAAAAGACGAGTGAGCTAAACACTTTACTGAAATTGCTTCTAGCTAAGTTCTTTATCTTCAAAGTCAGGGTAAGAAGTGATTTTGCTTGTCTGAAATGAAAAGCGCTCAATAAATTCACAGTGAGAATTTAAAACATTGACATCCATTTTTCTTATGATATCCAATCCATCGCTTTGTGTCAACCTTCTTAAAAAGTTCTGATAATATAGATCCGGAAACTCATCCATGACATTGGCTTCCAAAGAAATATTCTCCAATGCACTTTCTATCATCACCGCCAAGTCCATTCCGTTCGAATACTTTGAAAGCATCATTTTAACCTTGAGATACAAGTCCTTGTATTTACCCGTTCTCAAAGCGAGAAGAAACATCAAAGCCAATAATTCTGATTTTTCATCATCATTCTTATAAGAAAGTCCTTCATGCGCACGAATAATTCTGTAAGTATTAACAAAGCGTTTTACTGTCCGTGGTGTGTTGCCTATGATCCAAGACAGTTCTTTCATATATTCAAGCTCTACTTGATCAATCATTAGAACTTCTAGTGTGATTTGAGATGAGTGGTCAGCCGTCAAACTAAGGTCAATTTCATCACCTTCTTCTATCACACCCCTTACACCAGACGATGAGCTTTGAGGTATATTTAGTATTCCGTTCGGACTACCCTTTATTGCTTGACTTAAAAAATCATAATCTCCATTCAGCCCAAAGTTCGCCTTTGTATCTCCGATTAAATGAGTAATCATATCTTTAACACTATCATCTGAGGCAGATTTTAGGTGAAATGGAATTTGAAAAATTTTCTCTAGATAATCGGAAGCCTGAATTACCTTAAGGTTTTTATTGATCTCACTTGATTGATTACGCAGCTGACCTGTAAATTGCAGTTGATACTTTTGAATCAGCGCATTCTCTACCCAACGCGGATCAACACCCACCACCACCACGAAAAGAGGAAACGCCATTAATAAATTCACCGCCTCTAACACTTCTACAACACGATCTTCTGGACACCGGTCAAGATCATCAATGTATAGAATTATTCTTTCCAATGGTCGATCAAATTGATCTCTAAACTCTTCGTAAGATTTCTGTTTTTTATCTTCTTCTTGAGTATTGTTATGGCTTTTGTTCTCAATTACGTTATTGAGGAATAGATCACTAAGCGTCTCAAAATCTCTCCGAATTGTTGAAATTATACCAAGGTGTCTTTCATAGTCCTGACTCTTACTTCGTTCCACAATAAAAGAATATAAAGCCTTTTGGCTAAGTGAACTTTTGAGCGAGTATTCTAATTGACTTATTTCTTTATTAATCAAATCTAACTGACTATTTATGTGTGTGATTTCCATTTGACCTTGAAGAATTTTCAACTTCTCAGCCTCTACCTCTTGATCTCTGGCTGACATGAGATCAGCCATTCTAGCCTCGTATTGATCTTTATAATTTACCGCCTTGGTGATAACTGGATTTATTTTATCCAGAGTCTGTTTTGCCTTTTCCCAAACAGCAATCAAAGCAGTTCCAGAGACCCCAAGCGTAGAAAAAATTGCCAAATCCCAATCCAATTGAGTCAGCTTTATCAAAAAAGGAGCAAGAAGGAAAAGAACCAATACGCCCAGAAACTTAAACCACTGCTTTGGCTCCACATTAAAGAAGGCTAATCCAAAAGTTTTCCAAGCCGTTAATTCCTTCAACACGTTATCCGGTGACCATGAACTAACCCTCTCATTTTCAATACCAAATTGCTCAACTGATTTCTTTAGTTCTAAATACGATGGATCTGTTTCTAATTGAGCTTTAGCCTTAATGATTAGACTGCCTAGAGTTAGAGATTTAATGTTTTCAATGGCAGTATTCTCCTCGTGAGTTTTGATATCTCTTTCAAACTCTAATGCTCTAATCTCACCTTTTTTAGCTTCCTTTATCTTTGTTAATTTGGATTCTTGCTCTCTAGCCAATTCCAGTTTTTGAGAGAGCTCCTTTTCTATTTTATCTTTTGTTACTCCCTTCTTTTTATTTTTTGTGATGTAGGACTCTAAGCCTTCGAAAATACCAGAAACCAAGCTAGCCCAAAGGTTAGTATCAGTGTAGCTCCAAGCATTAAAATGGATTTGGCAAATACCTTTGCAAAACGGCTGATTTCTTCCATCATCATTCTTTGAGTATTCCTCGTTTTGAGTTTCTAAACTTTGATTTTTTGAAATGGAGTCAATCTTGTTGGAAAGGCTTTGCATAAAGAAACTCTTTCCGCTCCCCCATTCTCCAAAGAGGGCTATTGCTAAAGGGGGCGTTAATTCTTTCAAGGCTATAATCGCTGCAAAAGCATTTATATCTTGATCGAAACCAAGCAAATCCTCCCCTCCCTTTACTGAATCACTATTTAGTGTTGCAAGCTGAAGTTGGTTTTTAATTGTAGACTGAATATTCAAATTCTGAAAAGTATCATTTGCTTTCCCATCGTTATCTCCACCATATTCTTCCTGGTATTTCCTTAGAAAAATGGCTATTCTAGATTTCTCATGAGTTAAAGCAATCCGAATGTTCTTAGCTAATATCTCCTCTTGTGATTTGAGGTAAAAATTAATATCCGCTTTACCAATGTGGTTTTTTAACAAATCACCATCATCAAACCTTTTTTGAAAAATCATAATATTCTCAACTCCAGGCAAATCAGAATTGGCACCTATGGAAGTATTAACAGTCTTTTGCTTCAGCTCCTTTAAAAGCTCTTGTACTTTGGGAGTTTCTGCATTTTGAAGAGAAAAGTAATAGCCACTTGAGGTAGTTGGAATTCGAACTATATCTCGCAATTCTTCAGGAATTAATTTCCTAGCAAATTCAATGAGTCTGCGTTTTGCTTGTTTTATTGTAGTTAAATTCAGTTTTGGTCTAATGATATCTTCAATTTCACCTTTAGGTAATTTTACTAATTCATCAAATATTCTTCTTGAAACTTTAAAATTACCAGTTGTATCAAAATCATAACCCTTAGCTAGAATTAGTTCATTTAAATCAGCTCTTCCAAGCTCTAAAGCAGCACCTAACTCATAGGGAGAATATCTGCGATCTTCAAATTCTTCCTCACTCCTTACTTTTTCCCTTGCTTCATGAGAAGAGTAAATGAAACCTAGAGCATAACTGGACACTCCATTCGGAAACTCATTTACTATACTTTCAAATTTTTTATCATCTCTGAAAATATGGTTCACTACTTTACCCTTTGCAGTTAATTTGTAAGGCAGTACCCTATTAGAGTCAATCTCTTCAAAGGATAGATAACCCTCTTCTATGAGTTCCTTACAAAACTCCTCATATTTCATTTCAAAGAAGATCTTCTTTACCTTACCTAGATTATGACCTCTATTCAAAAAAGACAGTAGTTCTCTAATCTCCTCTGGCAGCAATACTAATTCCTTCATCTAAAAAGTTTAATACGTCAAATTACTTCTTTTTGCAATAGGTACAACTTACATCATATTTGTTCTTTATTTATAGATAAATGATGCCACCCCACTGGCCTTAGGTACTGTCTTAGAAAGCAAGTTTATATTCTAGACCCTTCGTGCCTCAGGGAAAGAAACTGGGCCTTTTTGGTTCTGATGAGCGTCATCCACAACTTCAACAAACCATCATTTCACCACATCAGACCACCTTCGCGTTTCTCCGTGTTCTTTGCGGTTTAATGATTACTATCCAAGTTATCCCCCACTGGTCTTAGCGTCTCGCTGAGACCAAGCACCTGATAAATGGTTAAAACCATTCTCAAAGAAGATTTATCAAATAGCCCACGGTTTAAACCGTGGGCTATAAAGCACAAACCTCCCAACAACCGTTTTAACGGTTTAATTTTTCATCAAACACAAAAGGGAATTATTGAAATATGCTTTTATATCGAGTGATTTAGGGAGTCGCAGCGAGACGTCACGACTAGTGGAGAGTAGAAAGCCCCACGCTTAGTATTGTAGTTTCTAGACCCTTCTCCGAAGTCTCGGAGCTCAAGGAAAGAAACCGAGCCTTTTAGCTCCGATTGTCTTCAACACATCAGTACTCCAACACCTCAACACTTCTCAACCCCAACACACAAACACTTAAACACCACTCCACCCTCCTAAGCCAAGCCTCTTCGGTTTGCATTTAAATTTTCTTAAATACTGGTGCTACCCAAATCTGCGATGAGCAAGGAGATCCACCAAACACAGGTAGTAATCCAAAAAGTCTCTTTAACTTCTCGCTCGCTATCGTTAAGCACACGTTCGTGTAACCCGAAGCCATTGCCATTTCATTAGCACAAACAAATGATCAAATTCTTTAGAAAAACACGACAGAATCTCCTTTCCAATGGTAAAACAGGGAGATATCTGAAATATGCATTTGGAGAGATCATTCTTGTGGTAGCAGGAATCTTAATTGCATTAGGGCTGAATAACTTGCATCAAACCACACAAAACGAACAGTACATCGCTACCATTCTTACGCAAATTCAGAAAGAACTCTCTGTAGATGCTCAAGATGCTGTAAGAATTGCAAATGAGTATAAAATAATGGACTCCCTGTCCAGACGGGTTTTAATGGATTCGGTAACAGTAAATGAGTGGGTTTCAAATGGAGGTTATGATCAATTAGTATTTACTTATGTTTCGTTTTCCACAAATAAATCTGGGCATAATCAACTAATGAATAACCTTCAGATCATGCCTGAAAAATTTAAGCCATTAATAGCAGACCTTAATCTTTTGTATGTTGAATATCAAAATGACATTGATGATTTTAACAAAGAGTTAAAGAATGATGCGATTAATGAAGGTCAAAAAATAGTGGATAATGTAAAGGATTCATACACTTGGAGAATATCTAATACACAAGAAGAGGGAAAAGCGAGATATCATTTGAATGATCCGTTTTATCGTAATCAGGTACTTAATTTCATCACTAATTTTGAAGCCCTTAAAGATATAGCCGAGGTTTATAAAATAAAGTCCATTGAGATTTACAAGTCAATCGATTCTCTTTTAAACGTCACCCGAGATAGTCTACCAGATCATTTAAAGATTATAGACAAGATCAATGGTGAAATGGATATCTATTTAGGAGAATATGAAACGGCAACAATTTCAAAAGAAAAAGGGCAACTGTTTATTGGTTTTCATGACCCGGGTGGCGCATCATTAAAACTACCGCTTTATAGGCATAGTGATAATGCCTATTTCATTGATTTTGGTGGGCGTTTTATGCTCATCACTTTTAGTAAAGTCGACAATATACCCGCCTTTAGAATAACCCATTATTCTATGCCTGATGATGTTTTCACAAAAAACATGAATTAGACTATCGGTGGTTTAGTAAGTCGCAGCGCCACGCAACGACTAGTGGAGAAGCAAGCCTATCTGGTGAAATCAGATCATTAGTGCAAACATCAAAGCTAAGTCATGCTGTAAGCATCTTTTTCAGGTGGTTAGGTCATAACATTCTTAGGGAGTCGCAGCGACTAGTGGAGAGTAGAAAGCCCCACGATTAGTATTTTAGTTTCTAGACCCTTCTCCGAAGTCTCGGAGCTCAGGGAAAGAAAACGAACCTTTTTGGCTCTGGTGGCTTCACCCACCACTTCAACACATCAATACCCCAGCACTTCAATACTTCAACAAATCAGTACTCCAACACCTCAGCACTTCTCAACCCCAACACTTCAACACATATAAACCACCAATGTAATATCCCGCTCTTGATAGTACAGCCAAAGTGATTATGCACTATTTTAAGGGATGAAAAAGCTTATCCTTCAACCACTTTTTTGCAGAATCTTTGCTGCCGTTATTTTTCTTTTTTCTGCGCAATTCGCTAGCCAAGCCCAAAGCATTCCCACTCCAGAAAGCATGTTGGGCTTTACGGTAGGTGCAGATTATCATTTGGCTACTTACGATCAGTCGCTGGCCTATTTTCAGAAACTGGCAGAAGTCAGCGATCAAATTCAGTTGTATCAGGCGGGCGTCACTTCAGAAGGAAGACCTTGGTATTTCTCGGTCATTTCGTCCAAAGCTAATTTGGACAAGCTGGATCGCTATAAAGAAATCGCCATGCAATTGGCGCATCCAACGGGCATGACCGATGCGCAAGCCAAAGCCTTGGCCAAGGAAGGAAAACCCTTTGTGCACATCGATGGCGGCCTCCACGCTACGGAAGTAGCCGGAGCACAACATACCATTTCATTGGCTTATGAACTTTTAAGCAGCGATGACCCTAAAATCAAAGACATTCTGGACAATGTGGTCATTATGCTGTGGCCTTCACTTAACCCTGACGGACAAAATATTGTAGCCGATTGGTATCATTCCAATGTGGGTACGCCTTATGAAGTGGCGCCATTGCCAGTGCTCTATCAAAAGTATATCGGCCACGATAATAACCGCGATGCCTACATGCTGAACATGGAGGAATCTAGGGTGGTGGCCCGCACTTGGCGTGAATGGGAACCAAACATTATCCATGTGCATCATCAGTCTTCCCCCTTCCCTACCCGAATTTGGTTGCCGCCTTTCGCAGAACCTATTGCTACGCAAACCCCGCCTATTGTAGCACGTGAAGTAAATATGATTGGAATGGCGATTGCCCAAGCGCTAGAAACCAATGGTCAGCCGGGCGCAGTACATATGGGCACGGGCTTCGATGCTTGGTATCCTGGCTATGTGGATTACATGCCTGTACTCCAAAACATTCCTGCTTTCTGGACAGAAACGGCACTCTATCGCTATGCTACTCCGCATTTTTATACCATTGCCGATTTTCCTAAAGATCGTTCCGACTTGAGGGTAGAATCATTGTATTCCAGTCCTTGGAAAGGCGGCTGGTGGCGTTTGAAAGATGCCGTTGATTATATGCAAACGGCTTCGGTTGCGGTATTGGAATACGCTTCAAAATATGGAGAAACGGTATTGTACAACCGTTATCAGTCGGGAAGAAATACCATCAAGAAATATGAAGAAGAACCACCTTACGCCTATTTCGTTCCGCAAGCGCAACGCGACCCTGTAAGACCTGTGGAGCTACTAAAGCGACTAGCATTTAATGGGGTGCGTATTGAGCAACTTTCGAAAGCGGTGACGTTCAATAATGTCAATTACCCGAAAGGCACTTGGGTCATTCCAATGAATCAAGAGTTTGCCGAACTCGCTCGTCAGTTACTAGATGTACAGAATTACCCAGATTTGCGCGAATATCCGCAAGGCCCACCAGAACAACCTTATGATGCTGCGGGATGGACACTCCCAATGATTTTTGAAGTAAAAGTTACTCCGGCCATGTCGCCATTAACGGAAGAAGTGAAGAATGCGCTCACACCAATTCAGGGTACTGCAGTAGACTGGAAAACAGCAGGTGATGCTTCTGCCATTGATTTTGTACCAGGAGTAGGTTTCAACACCAATGCGAATGCCGCTGGCATTGTACCCTTGCCAAGCAAGGTTTCTGGTGCTGGTAACACGGCCTTGGTCGACCCGAAAGAAAACAACAGTTTTAGGCTGATCAATAAAGCCTTAAAAACCAATGGAAAGGTGAGTTTTGCTTCTGGCAAATATGCCATTGATGGCATTTCAAAATCCAACATTGACCAATGGTCAAAAGAATTAGCGGTAAACGTTACCATGGCCAATAATGTGAAAGGAACCGCCATCAAAAAACGTATTGCGCTTTACAGACCACACACCGCCAGTATGGATGAGGGCTGGACGCGCTGGTTGCTAGAAAACTACGGCTTCGAGTTTACTAACATCGGCAACACCGATTTCCAAATGGGTAATTTAGAAGATCGTTTTGATGTGATTCTATTGGCTTCGGAACGTTCTTCCACCTTTACCAATGGTTTTAGAGAAGGAACGGTACCCCCTGAATATGCAGGTGGTCTTGGCGACTCGGGCATTCGTTCCATGAACGAATTTGTAAACGCTGGCGGCACCTTAGTGTGCATGAACCAAAGTAGCTTGTTCGCCATTGACGCACTTCATTTGCCTGTGAAAAACATAACCGATGCCATCAATAGAAAGGACTTTTTTGCAGGAAGCTCGATTCTTGGCGTGACCACAGACACAAGCCATCCTGTAATGGCTGGAATGCCAGAACAAGCGAACATTTTTGTATCAAACAGTCCAACTTTTGCTCCTACTGAAGGTTTCGAAGGTCAGGTGTTGGCCAAGTACCAAAGCCAAGATTCGCCATTGCGGTCGGGCTATTTATTGGGTGAGAAATTCATTCAGGGTTATGCCGCTTCATTGGATGTCAAAAAAGGAAAAGGACATGTAATCCTCCACGGTTTCAGCCCACAATGGCGAGGCCAAACTATGGGCACCTACCGCGTGCTTTTCAATTCCATTTTATACAGTGGTGATGTAGCTCAAAATCAGAAAATCAACACAGGGTTTTGGGAAGCGCCTGAGGGGAAATAGGTTATTCCAACACTCTTTGCCCTTGTTGGTTTGTCTCCAACAAGCCGATGCATTCTCGTAACAACAATTCCCCACTTGGATTCAAGAATAGAAATTATAATGAATAAGAGTGAACTCATAATGTTTGTGGGTGACAACACCCACAAAGGCGGAGGCTAACCCTAGACTGCGTTTCGTGAAAAGATCCCTACGGGGATGACTGAGAAGCAGGCTTATCTGGTGAAATCACATCGTTGGCACAAATGCCAAATCTAAGTCATGCTGTAAGCATCTTTTTCAGGTTGAAAGAATTCTGCCCTTGTTGGAGTTCTTCTCCAACAAGCCGATGCATTCTCGTAACCACAACTCCCCTCTTAGATTCAAGAATGGAAAATAATATTGGATAAGTGTGAACATCATGTTTGTGGGTGATAACACCCACAAAGGCGGAGGCTAACCCTAGACTGCGTTTCGTGAAAAGATCCCTACGGGGATGACTGAGAAGCAGGCTTATCTGGTGAAATCACATTGTTGGTACAAACGCATAAGCTAAGTCATGCTGTAAGCATCTTTTTCAGGTTGTTAAGCATAGCATAATAAAACCATTAAAGTCTGCCACGATGGTGATAAGTGGGGTTTAAATGAAACCTCTATAAAGATCAGAAAGCGGGAATATCATCTCAAAGTCATTCCAACTGAGGTTACCTTCTTTAATTTCAAAAGCCTTAAAGATGTCTTCCTTTTTGTATTTGAATACATCTGGGTGGGTAGAATTGTCAATAAAAGATTTGAAATCAACCAATTTTTGACTTTGGTCGGAAAAGGAAATTCTAATTGAAAAATCACCCACATAGTTTGCGTCCACCACTTTCGGTGTAGACGTTTCATAAGCAATATATTCTTCGAAAATCTTCATCTCAATTTCTTCGTAATCTTTTCAAAAGTAACTGATTTGTTGTAAACAAAGTAATCTACCCATCGATCAACCACTTCATCGGCATAGTTTCTTAAAAAAGCTTTAAAGTGACTTAGCTCCTTTCCTTTCAACGGCTCAAAGCCTTTAACGTTGGTAATTCTAATACCGATAATCACCCCTTGTTCAATAATAAACTCTGCCTTACTCTCACATTCACCTTTTCGCCCATGCACATGAATGGGTTCGTGTTCATTTGAATAGAAAAAGACCACAATCCCAAAATACTCATAAATTTTCGGCATGATTTAAAGTTAAATAATTTTTCAATTCAAATCTCTGAGCTTGTTGGAGTTGTTAACAAGCCGGTGCATCCTCGTAACCACAACTCCCACTTGGATTCAAGAATTGAAAATAATATTGGATAAGTGTGAACATCATGTTTGTGGGTGACAACACCCACAAAGGCGGAAAGGCACCGATCCCAAATAACAATATTTAACCCCAACCTATTTGGTTATCAATTATTTAAGTTAGTTTCATCAACTTTTTTCAGACTTAACCCATTTTTCATGACTAGCCAAAAATTTAGAAATCAATCACGCAACCTCCACAGAGACATTGCTTATTTCTTTGTGGGTCTAATTATCGCGTTTGCTATTTCAGGTATTGCCCTAAATCACAGAGGAGACTTCAACTCAAGGGAGTTCACTTACTCCGCTGAACCCATTAAAATCAACCTACCAGCAGACCCTAAAGAGATCAATGAAGCTTTTGTGCAAAGCATTCTACCCGAAATTGCCATGGGCAACGAATACACAGGTTTTAGGGTACAAGGCGGCACTTTGAGGATTCTCTACGAGAAAGCAAGGGCTGAAATCAATGTAAAAACAGGCGAAGGTGAAAAAGAATGGGTGGGTAGAAGAGTAGGGCTGGCTGAAATGGCCGATTTACACCAGAGCACTAACAAATCTTGGATCTGGTATTCTGATATTTTCGGTATTGCGATGATTCTTATTGCTGTTTCCGGTATGTTCGTTTCAGGAGGTGATACCAGCTTTAAGAAAAGAGGTTGGAAATTCGCCATTGTAGGCATTGCCTTTCCTTTGGTTTTTCTCTTTTTCTTGATTTAGGAAAAAAAACTAGGTCCTTTTTGGAGTTGTCTCCAACAAGTCTCAACTGGTCTTAGCGTCTCGCTGAGACCAATGCCAATGCCTGATTTAAATGGTTAAAACCATTCTCAAAGAAGATTTATCAAATAGCCCACGGTTTAAACCGTGGGCTATAAAGCACAAATTTTCCATTAACCGTTTCAACGGTTTAGTCTTTCATGAAACACAAAAGAGAATTATTGAAATAGGCTTTTATATCGGGTGATTGGAGTGAGTCGCAGCGACACGCTACGACTAGTGGGGGCTCGTGAAAAGATCCCTACGGGGATGACTGAGAAGCAAGCTTATCTGGTGAAATCACATCGTTGGCACAAACGCCAAAGCTAAGTCATGCTGTAAGCATCTTTTTCAGTTTGTTCAAGGATTCTGCACTCGTTTGATCGTCTCGCTGAGACCAAAGCCTAATCTTGAAATTTTAGACCCTTCGTCCCTCAGGGAAAGAAACTGGACCTTTTTGGTTCTGATATGCCTCAGCACGAATTAATCAATAGTGCGCTGTGGTTCCAACTACTCTTTGCGCTTCTTCGTGTTCTTTGTGGTTTCAAAAATTCATTTCTCTTTTTCTAAAAGAAGCCTCCAAGACTTTTCATATT
>TARA_R110001599_G_scaffold24191_9_pt1 | contig 11986 bp, 8 predicted proteins | sample TARA_R110001599 | Tara Oceans TARA_R110001599 (sample SAMEA4398360) | marine metagenome | biome: Polar Biome; feature: [MES] marine water layer (ENVO:01000295) within the mesopelagic zone...; material: water (ENVO:00002006), including particulate matter (ENVO:01000060) such as...... | reverse complement strand
CTGGCGGCATCCCAGGCGCGGGTCAGGCGCAGTTGCGGGGTGCCGGCCTGTGCGTACCACGCCAGGAATGGCGACAGGTCGGTGCCCGCGGCGGCGCTCAGCGCGCCCACGAAATCTTCAATGGTGGCCGCCTTGCCGTCCTGCTCGGCGAGATAACGCCGCAGGCCGTCGCGGAAGGCCTCTGTGCCGATCACCGTGTGCAGCATGCGCACGATCTCGGCGCCTTTTTCGTAGATCGTCGCGGTGTAGAAATTGTTGACCTCCTGGTAGGCGTCGGGCCGCACCGGGTGGGCGGTGGGGCCGGCGTCTTCAGGAAACTGCGCGGCGCGCAGCATGCGCACCTGTTCGATGCGCTGCACCGCGCCGCCAAGGTGGTCTTCGCTGAAACGCTGGTCTCGGAACACGGTGAGGCCTTCCTTCAACGACAACTGGAACCAGTCGCGGCAGGTCACTCGGTTGCCGGTGTAGTTGTGGAAATACTCGTGGGCGATCACCGCGCTGATGGCCTCAAAGCTCTCGTCGGTGGCGGTGTCGGGGGTGGCCAGCACGTAGGCGGCGTTGAAGATGTTGAGGCCCTTGTTCTCCATCGCGCCCATGTTGAAGGCGCGGGCGGCAACGATCATGTAGACGTCAAGGTCGTAGACCAGCCCGAAGCGCTGTTCGTCCCAGCGCATGGCGTCTTTGAGCGAGGCCATGGCGTGAGCGACGCGGTTCTCGTTGCCGTGGTCCACGAAGAACTCGAGCGCGATGTCGCGGCCATCGGCCGCGCGGAAGGTGTCGGCCACCTTGGCCAGGTCCCCGGCCACCATGGCGAACAGATAGCAGGGCTTGGCGTAGGGGTCTTCCCAGCGGGCGTAGTGCTGACCGCCGGCCAGCGCACCGCGCTCGATGCAGTTGCCGTTGGCCAGCAACACCGGAAAGCGCGCGGCGTCGGCCTGCAGACGCACGGTGAATCGCGACAGCACGTCCGGTCGGTCAAGGTAGGGCGTGATGCGCGAAAAACCGTGCGCCTCGCACTGCGTGCAGTACATCGGCCCGGATTGATAGAAGCCTTCGAGCGCCGTGTTGGCCTCGGGCTGCAGCCGGGTCACCGTGGTCAGGGTGAACTGATCGGGCACCTCGGCGATGTGCAGCGCGTGGTCGTCCAGCGTCCACGCGCCCGCCGGCAGGGGCTGGTCATCGATCGCGACCGAGACCACCTGTAGCGCCCGCGCGTCGAGGCGCAGGCCGGCGTCGCCCTCGCGCCCGGTTCCGCTGGCGGCCGCGCGCCGCATCGACAGCCGCGCGGTGACCAGAGTCTGCTCGGCAATCTGCACGTCCAGTGCGACCTGATCGATGACGAAGGCGGGAGGGCGGTAGTCGGTACGGCGGTGAATCATGCGGTGTCTCCAGGCGGCGAGGGCCCGCGCGAGCGGTGAGGGATGACCTGCAATGTGCAGGAACGCGTAAATTGGCGCCAAAATGCTCAAAAAGCAGGCGCCCAGGCGCCATGATGAATTGAAGCCCAGTTGTGCGTGAGGATGAGGCGTGGCGTCAGCCCAGTGGTTGCAGTCGTACCGGCCGGTCGGCGCTTCGGCGTTGGGGGCCCGCCGTGCGCTGGCCCAAACCCCGGTTCCGTCTTGGCAAGGGCCGGAGGGCGAATGACCCGCAAGAAGGCGTCAGAGCCCGCGGTATCGCCTGCGGCGGTTTACGCCCACAAGCACTTTGCGCCGCGCGCCTCGGCGGGCATGGTGGCGCGTGACCGGCTGCTGCAAGGGTTGGCAGCGGCGGCCGACGTGCGCATCGTCGTGTTGCAGGCGCCGGCCGGCCACGGCAAATCGACCACGCTGTTGCAGATCAAGCAGGGCTGCGAGGCCCGCGGCGTGCCGACCGCGTGGCTGACGCTGGACGATGCCGACAACGAGCCGCGACGGTTCTTTGCCTACTTCCGCAGTCTGATCCAGCAGCTGCACGGCGGCGTCGATGCCGATTGGCAGCCCAGCCGGGTACGCCGTCACGTCGACTGGATCATCGAGCAACTGGCCGGACTCGACCGGCCGGTGGCGCTGTTCATCGATGAACTGCAGACCATCACCTCGGCGGCCGTGCTGCAGTTTTTCCGCGAGCTCATGGAGTACCTGCCGAACAATGTGACCTTGTACTTCGGCACCCGCGCGATCCCCGAGTTGGGGCTGACGCGGCTGATCGTGGACGGCCGCGCGCTGCTGGTCTCGGCCGAGATGCTGCGCTTTTCACGCGACGAAACCGTCGCCTTTTTCGACCAGGCCCGCGAGCTTGTGGTGCGGCCCGACGAGCTGGACTCCATTTTTCGGCGCACCGAAGGCTGGCCCGCGGCGCTGCAACTGTTCCGGCTGTCGCTGAACCGGCGCAATGTGCGCAGCACGCTGGAGCGCGAGATCAGTGACCAGCCGCGTGAACTGGCGGAGTACCTGACCGAAAACGTGCTGGCGCTGCAGTCCCCGGACGTGCAGGACTTCTTGCTGCGCACCGCGCTGCTGCCGCGACTGAGTGCGCCGCTGTGCAAGGCCGTCACCGGGCTTGACAACGCCCAGGCGCTGCTTGAACAGCTGGAGCGCAACGGCCTGTTCTTGCGCGCGCTCGATGTCGATCTTCACTGGTTCAAGTACCACGGCCTGTTCGCGAAATGTCTGTCGGACCAGTTCAGTGCCCGCCAGCCCGAGGCCGCGCGCGAGGTGCATCTGCGGGCGGCGCGCTGGTATGCCGCCGAACAGATGTGGGCCGAAGGCGTACACCACGCGCTGGCGGCCGGGACACCGCCGCTGGCGGCCAACATGCTCGACGAATGGGGCAGCACCCTGGTCGCCGAGGGGCAGTTGATCACCCTGGAGCGCTGGGTCAGCCCGCTGCCGCTGGAGGAGATCACCGCGCGCCCGACGCTGACCATCAAGGTGGCGTACGTGTACGTCTTTCTGCGGCGGCGCGCGGCCTTCGGGCCCATCCATGCCGCGTTGCTGCGCATGGAGCGTGAAGGGCGCATCCAGCCCGAGATCGTGCTGTCGATGGCCGCCGTCTCGGCCGATGACCTCGGCGAGGCCTTTCGCCGCGCGCAGCGGGTCGACATCGAAAAGGTCGACGAGTCCGGCTTTGATGCCTTCGAGCGCGCCGCGGCCGCCAACCTGCAGGGCGTGTGCGCCCTGTCGCTGGGCGACTTCGAGCAGGCGCGCGTCGCGTTGGGTTACGCGCGCCTGCACACCGAACGCGGCGTCGCGCCGTTCAGCGGCGGCTACGAAGTGGGCGTGACCGGCATCAGCCAGATGTTGCAGGGCGATCTGCCCGGCGCGCTGGCCACGTTCGACGCGGCGGCGGCGCAATCGCCGATCCGGCTCGACCGCATGCTGGCCTCGGCGGCGATGACCGCCTGCCATGTCTGGGCCTTGTACGAGGCCAACGAACTGGATGCCGCCGAGGCGCTGTTCATACCGCATCAGGAGCTGATCGCCGAGTCGACGATGCTCGATTTCGTGGCCGTCGCCTTCATTGCCATGTCGCGGATCGACCACGCCCGCGGGCGACGCCAGGCGGCCCAGGACAAGCTCGACGCGCTGGAGCAGGTGGCCCAGGCCAGCGGCTGGCCGCGCCTGCTGCGGCTGGTGGGCTGGGAGCGGGCGACCCGCGCCCTGGCGACCGGGCAGACCGACCCTGCGCAGTCGCTGATCGCCGCCATGGCGCCCGACACCGCGCCGCCTCAGGCGTGGGTGATGTTTGCCGACGAACTGGGCGAGGCGCAGTTTGGCGACATCCGGCTGATGATCCATCTGGGTCAGCTCGACCGCGCGTCACGGCGTTTGCAGGCCGCCAGCGCGCAGGCGGGCGGGCGCGTCTACCGGCAGATTCGTCTCAAACTGCTGGAGACCGCCTGGCATCTTCAGGCCGGGTCGGAACCGGCCGCGCAGAACAGTCTGGTGCAGGCCCTGCAGTTCGCGGCGCCGGGGCGCCTGATCCGCTGCTTTGTCGAGGGCGGACGGCGGGTGATGCCCCTGCTGCTGCGCCTGCACCGCGCGCCACCCCCTGGCCTGGCCCGGCACACCCGCTTTCTGGCCGATGTGGTCAGTGCCTGTGGCGGCGTTCCTGGCGCTGACGGTGGCGACCGGGCCCCGTTCGACAGCCTGACCGATCGCGAGCAGGCCATTCTCACCCTGCTCTCGGCCGGCGCCTCCAACAAGGAGATGGCGCGGCAGATGACGGTGTCGGAAAACACCGTGAAATTCCACCTCAAGAACATCTACGCCAAGCTGGCCGTCGACAATCGGCTGCGCGCCATTGCCGCGGCGCGCGAGCGCGGTCTGATCGCGTGATGAGCCTCGTGCGCCCGCCATGATGAACAGGCCGTTGACTACCCTTAGGGGTGGTGGCTGGGCCGCCAGCCCGCCGCCTATGGTGGCCGGGCGACCCAAAAATCACGCGCAGCGTGCACACGCGCAGGGGCGCCAAACGGCGAGACCGTTACCCGCATGAGGAGAGATTGCATGAGCGCAGGCACGATGAGCCGGTTTCGTCTGGACGGCAGGGTGGCCCTGGTCACCGGCGCGGCGCGGGGCATCGGTGCGGCCGTCGCCGAGGCGATGGCCGAGGCCGGGGCAGCGGTGGTGGTCACCGACCGGCTGGAGGATCAGGGGCAGGCCACGGTGCGGCGCATCAAGGATCAGGGCGGCAAGGCGCTGTTCGTGACCCACGACGTGACCGTGGAAGACCAGTGGGAAGCCGCCGTGGCCGCCGCGCAGCAGCATTTCGGCGGCCTCGACGTGCTGGTCAACAATGCCGGCGTCGAGACCGCGGCGCTGCTCACCGAGTGCACGGTCGAGGCCTTCCGCAGCCTTATGGACGTTAACGTCACCGGCGTGTTTCTGGGCATGAAGCACGCGGCGCGGGTGATGCAGGCCGGGGCGTCAATCGTCAACCTGTCGTCGGTGGCGGGCATGATCGGCACGCCCGCCCACATTGCCTACCACGCGTCCAAGGGCGCGGTGCGCACCATGACCAAGGCGGCTGCGGTGGAGCTGGCCAAGCTGGGCACCGGCATCCGCGTCAACTCGGTGCATCCCGCCATCGTGGACACCGAGATGGGCAGCAATTTCGTGCAGGACTTCGTCACCCTGGGCCTGGCACCCGATTACGCGAGCGCCGAGGCCGACATCAAGGCCGCGCATCTGCTGGGCCGCTTCGGCACGCCGTCCGACATTGCGGGCGCGGTGATCTATCTGGCCTCAGACGCCACCGCGTGGATGACCGGCAGCGAACTGGTCATCGATGGCGGCTTCACCGCCGCTTGAGGCACGTCTGTTCTTAATCTGTTCTTCACCCCCCTTTCATTTCGCAGGAGCAATGCCGATGAGCGCCCCCCTGAACCCGCAGGCCAAGCAAGTGCTGGACATGATGGCGGCCTCCGGCCAGCCGACGATGGATCAGATGTCCCCCGCCGAAGCCCGCAGCGCCTTCGGGCTGGGCCTGAAGATGCTGCAATCCAAGCCAGACCCGGTGGCCGAGGTGCGCGATCTGGCGGTGCCGGGTCCGGCCGGCCAGATTCCCACCCGCTACTACCGCCCGCACGGCACGACCGCCGATGCGGTGCTGCCGCTGTGCCTTTTCTTCCATGGGGGCGGCTTCGTCATCGGCGATCTCGACGCCTACGATTCACTGTGCCGGCGCTTCACCAATCTGTCGGGCTGCGCGGTGCTGTCGGTGGATTACCGTCTGGCACCCGAGGCCCCGTTCCCGGCGGCGGTGGACGATTGCTGGGCGGTGACCCAATGGGCGGCCACGCAAGCCGACGCGCTGAAGATCGACGCCGACCGCATTGCCGTGGCCGGCGATTCGGCCGGCGGCAACCTGGCGGCGGTGACCTGCCTGCTGGCGCGCGATGCCGGCGGCCCCAAGATTGCCTACCAGGTGCTGATCTATCCGGTGTCCGACATGCAGGGCGAGACCGAAAGCGCGGTCAGGAATGCCGACGGCTATTTTTTGACGGCCGACCTGATGCGGTATTTCCTGGGCCACTATCTCAGCGATGCCGTGCACGCTGCGGACTGGCGCGCCTCGCCGCTGCGCGCGCCCAAACTCAAGGGCCTGCCGCCGGCCAGCGTGCTGGTCTGTGGGTACGACCCCTTGCACGACGACGGCGTACGCTATGCCGAGGCGCTGAAGCGCGCGGGGGTGCCGGTCAGCCTGACGGAGCTGCCCGACCAGATTCACGGCCTGTTCTCGCTCGATGGCGCCATTCCCGCAGCCGGCGAGGCGCTGGCCGCGCTCAGCAAGGAACTGAAAGCCGCGTTGCAGTGAGGCGCGCAGTGGCCTCTGCTGAACGCTGCATCTGCCGTGGCGGCGCATGCCTTCAGGGCGCGGAGGTGTGACGCCCCGGCGCCTGTCGGCACGCGCCCATCGCGCTTTTATTCGCAGCGCGTTCGCCCCGTGACCCCCGCACCCCCAACCGCCGCTGAAGACACGCGCCGTGGCCTGATGGCGGTGGCGTGCGCGTTTCTCATCTGGGGCACGCTGCCGCTGTACATGCGCGCACTCGACAGCGTGTCGCCGGTGGAAATCATGGTTCACCGCATGGTCTGGGCCTGCCTGTTCACCTTCGCGCTGCTGGCGTTCAAGCGGCAACTGGGCAATGTGATCGCCGTGCTGCGACAGCCGCGTGCGGTGGCCTGGCTGCTGGCCTCGGCGACCATGATTTCACTGAACTGGTTCATCTATGTCTGGGCCGTCGCCGAGCGGCAAGTGGTCGAGGCCAGCCTTGGCTACTTCATCAACCCGCTGGTGAGCGTGGCGCTGGGCGTGCTGCTGCTGGGCGAAAAGCTCAACCGCTGGCAGTCGCTGGCCGTGGGGTTCGCGGTGGCGGGGGTGATCTGGCTGACGCTGCTGGTCGGCCGCCTGCCGTGGATTGCGCTGGTGCTGGCCTTCAGCTTTGCCTTCTACGGCTTCATCCGCAAACGGGTGGCGGTGGACGCCATCACCGGCCTGCACGTTGAAACCCTGCTGCTGTTGCCGTTTGCCATTGCCTATCTGCTGTGGCGGGGTGAATCGGGGGCGTTCTTTTCGCAGGGCGGGGCGATCGGCGCGCTGCTGATCGGCGCCGGCATCTTCACCGCCATTCCCTTGATGAGCTTTGCCTTTGGCGTGCGCCGGGTCTCACTGTCGACCGTGGGGGTGATGCAGTACCTCGCGCCCAGCCTGCAGCTGCTGACGGCGGTGGTGCTGTTTGCCGAACCCTTCGTGCTGCAACAGGGGGTGGGCTTTGGCCTCATCTGGATCGCGCTGGCCATTTATGCCTTCGACGGCCTCAGCCGTCATCGCCGCGTGGCGCCGGTGGCGGTGCAATGTGCAGAGGCGGTGGCGCCGGTGAAGGACGCCGCGGCTCGGGTTGAATGAGGGCGGCCGGCTCTTTGCGACCGCGCTTCAGCGACCGTGGCCGTCGAGCAATCGGGCCCAGTCGGCGTCGGTGAAGTGAAAGCCCGGCAGGCGATCGCGCTGCTTGTGCAGTGAGCGCAGAAACCGGGCGAGCACCTTGGGAACGAAATCGCGGCCGGTCGCGCGCTGGCCGCGATCGAAGTCGAGCAGGTGAAAGCGGCCCAGGTCGTCGAGCAGCACGTTGCCGGTGTTGAGGTCGGCGTGGTGTACGCCGGCGTCGTGAAAGCGGCGCAGGCACTGGCCCAGGGCGGTCCACTCGGCGTCGCCCATCGGCCGGGTCTGCAGCACGGCTTGCAGCGGTTCGGCGTTGTGGCCGATGCGCTCGGTGAGCAGATGCTGCTCGTAGACCGCGCCCAGGCGGATGACATGCGCGGCGATGGGCCTGGGCACCGGCAGCGCCTGTTCGCGCATCCAGCCCAGCAGGCGCAGTTCGCGCCAGGCGCGGGTGCGCTCCAGGCCCAGCCAGGTGTAGCGCCCGCGCACCAGTTTGCCCACCAGTCCGCCGCGTGCGTAATGGCGCAGCACCCAGTCGGGACCCTCGTTGCGCCGATAAAGCCAGGTGCTGTTGCGACCGCCGCCGAAGGGGCGCAGCGCCTCGTGTTGCCGCGCGCCGGCGTCGAACAGGCTGAACCCGGCGTCCGGCCACGCGGCAGGCGCAAACAGCAGATGGCGATGGCCTTGGTCGCGCTGTTCAAAAGTCATGGCCACAGCATAAGCGAGGTCTTTCGGGGGGCGTGCGTGGCGGCTGCGCCGTCACCGAGGCGGGCGGATGCCGCGCGTCGATCGCTCAGGGTTGCAGCGTCTGCACGCGCGGCTGAAGCGCGGCGATGAGCTGCTGCGCGACCTCCGGCGCATAGGGGCGTGGCGGGTGCTTGCCCCAGACCGGTCCGGGCCAGGCGTCGTCGCCGGCAAAGCGCACCACGTGGTGCACATGCAGTTGCGCCACGACATTGCCCAGGGCGGCGACGTTGAGTTTGTGGCCCTGCGCGTGCTGCATCAGGGCGCGTGACACGGTGGTGGACTCACGCCAGAATTGCGCAAGATCAGGGGCTTCGAGTTCGTAGAGTTCGCGCAGCCCCGGACGCCGCGGAATCAGCACCAGCCAGGGGTAGCGGGCGTCATTCATCAGGCGAATGCTGCACAGGGCCGCGTCGATCACCGGTAAGGTGTCGGCGGCCAGACGAGGGTCGAGGGTGTAGGCGCTCATGCGGGTGTCAATGTTCTGTGACCTTGTTCCGCCACTCTAAGTGACCGAACGTTTTTGGCGTCATTTCCTCAAGGTACATTCTGCGCAACATGGCCACTTCTGGATCGCCCGCGTCGAGATTGCGAATTGCGTTTGCCGGCGCCACCGGCGCCGTCGGCCAGCATCTGGCCCAGCGGCTGCGCAGCCACCCGGATCAGGTCGCGGTGTGGGCGTGGCAGCGGGCCGGCGCCGAGCCGCCCGACGGGAACTGGAACACCCTTGCGTTTGCCGATGGGGCCTTGCAGGTGCCGGTGGATGCCTTCGTCAGCGCCCTGGGCACGACGCTCAAGCAGGCAGGTTCCAAGGCGGCGTTTCGCGCCATCGATGTCGACGCGGTGCTGGCGCGCGCGGCAGAGGCGCGTGCCCAGGGTGCGCGAACCGCGGTGGTGGTCAGTGCGGTGGGGGCGTCCAAGTCGGCCGCGTCGTTCTACCTGCGCTGCAAGGCCGAGATGGAGGCGGGTATTCTTGCGCTGGAGTTTGAACACGTTCATGTGATGCGCCCTTCGCTGTTGCTGACGCCCCGTCATCCGTCGCGTCCTGCCGAAGCGGTGGGCCAGGCGGTGGCGCCCCTGATGGCGCCGGTGCTGCGCGGGCGCTTCGCCTACTACCGCCCGGTGAGCGCCGTTGCCGTTGCCGCCGAGATGTGGGCCTGTCTGCAGCGCCGCACCCCGGAGCGCCTGGTGCATCATTTCGACGGCGAAGGCTGGAAGGCCGCGCCCCTGTGATCGCCCCTGTGATCGCCCCAGTGATCGCCCCTCTGATCGCCCCGTTGCGCCCGCCCTTGACCCGCTGCGGGCTGAAAGGTGCCGCATGTTGCTGATGCTTGCGGTGATCATTGCCGGCGCGGTGTCGGCACCGTGGATCAGCCGGCTGGCCGGGGGGCGGGGGGCCTTCGCGCTGGTCGCCGTGCCGGTGGTGGCCTTGCTGCTGTTGGGGCGCATGGCTTCTGGCGAGGCCGCCGAGGTGCTCGAAGCCTACACCTGGGTGCCGGGTCTCGATGTCGCCGCCGCTTTCCGACTCGACGGCCTGTCGCTGCTCATGGCATCACTGGTACTGGGCATCGGGGTGTTCATCGTCGCGTACGCCGCCAAGTATCTGGAGGGCGACGAACGCCAGCCGCGCTTCATGGCGACGCTGTTGCTGTTCATGGCGGCGATGCTGGGCCTGGTACTGGCCGATGACGTGATTCTGCTGTTCATCTTCTGGGAGCTGACCAGCCTGACGAGCTATCTGCTGATCGGCTTCGACCACACCCAGGCCAAGGCACGACAGGCGGCGCTGCAGGGCCTGGTGGTGACCGTGGCCGGCGGCCTGTGTCTGCTGGTGGGGCTGATCATGTTCGGCGAGATGGCGGGCAGCTACCGACTTTCGGAGTGGGTCCTGCAGGGCGAGATGCTGATCAGCCAGCCCACCTCCGGGTGGGCCCTGCTGATGGTCGTGCTGGGATGCGTGACCAAGTCGGCGCAGTTTCCGTTCCATTTCTGGCTGCCGAATGCGATGGCGGCGCCGACCCCGGTGTCGGCCTATCTGCACTCGGCGACCATGGTCAAAGCCGGCGTGTTTTTGCTGGCCCGCCTGTACCCGACGCTGGGCGCGCACCCCGGCTGGCAATGGCTGGTACCGCTGGGTGCCTTTACCGCGGTGTTCGCGGCGTTCATGGCGTTTCGATCCGATGAAATGAAGAAGGTGCTGGCCTACACCACGGTGATGGCGCTGGGCACGCTGACCCTGCTGATCGGCATGGGTGAGGCGCAGGCGGCGGTGGGCTTCCTGCTGGCGCATGCGCTCTACAAGGGGGCGCTGTTCATGCTGGCGGGCGTGATCACCCATGAGACCGGAGCCAAGGCCCTCTCGGGGGTGGGCGGCATGCGGCGCCATCTGCCCTGGACCTGGGGCGCCGCGCTGTTTGCGGCGGCATCGGCGGCCGGGGTGATGCCGTGGTTTGGGTTCATCGCCAAAGAACTGCTGCTGGAGTCGGCCCTGGGCCACGGCGTCTGGGTCGTGGTCGCCGCGGTGGTGTCGGCCGGTATCGTCGGCGGCATGCTGTTTACCGTTGCCCTGCGCCCCTTCATCGGCGCACCGCGGGCGCCCAGGGCGCCCGAGGCGATTCATGAAGCGGACCCCTGGCTGCTGGCGGGCCCGGTGGCGCTGGCCGGTCTGGGGCTGCTGCTGGGTCTGGTGCCCGGCCTTGCGGATCAGGTGCTGGTGCCGGCCGCGCGCGCGGTCGGGGCCGTTGATCCTGCTGCGCTGGCGCTCTGGCATGGGGTCAACCACGCTTTCGTCGCGTCACTGGGGTCGCTGGCGCTCGCGGCGCTGGTGTGGTGGCTCTGGCCTCGAACCCTGCGCTGGATGGGTACGGCCGGCTGGGACCGGTTTGGCCCCGAACGCGCGTATGACGCATCACTGGGCGCGCTGGGCGCAGTGGCGGTCGGGGTGACCGCGAAACTGCAGTCGGGTCTGCTGCGCCGTTATGTGGCGATCACCCTGCTGAGCACCATCGTGCTGCTGCTTTCGACCCTGCTGCTGCGCGGAGATGCCGTGGTCTGGCCACAGTTTTCCGCGACGATTTCGGTACCCATCGTCCTGGCGGCCGGGGTGCTGGTGCTGGCGGTTCTGGCCATCCGCCTCGTGGATGCCCTGAGCGTCGCGCTGATTCTGGGCGCCGTCGGCTTCGGGGTTTCCCTGCTCTATCTCTGGTTTTCGGCGCCGGACCTCGCCATTACCCAGGTGATGATCGAGACCCTGACGACCATCTTGCTGGTGCTGATTCTGTTCCGTCTGCCGCGCATGCGGCGGCTTTCGTCCCCCTCGCAGCGGATGGCCGATATGGTGCTCGCCATTTTCGGCGGCGGCATTGTCTCGCTGGTCTTGTGGCAGGTGATGGCGGCGCCCAGCCCGGTGTCCATTTCAGAATGGCTGATCGCCAGGTCCATGCCCGAAGGCCACGGGCGCAACATCGTCAACGTGATTCTTGTGGACTTTCGCGCGCTGGACACCCTGGGCGAGATCGTGGTGCTGGCGCTTGCCGCCATGGGCGGCTATGCCTTGTTGAAATCTCCGCCGAACACAGGAGAACGTGAGTCATGAGACGCGATCTTCGCTCTTCGTCGGTCATCCTCAAAGCGGCAGCGCAGTTGCTGCTGCCCCTGCTGCTGCTGCTGTCACTGTTTCTGTTGTTGCGCGGCCACCACGAGCCGGGGGGCGGATTCATCGGCGGACTGGTGGCCGCGTCGGCCATTGCGCTGCATCTTTTTGCCACCGACATGCGCTCGGCCCGCGGCGTGCTGCGGGTGGACCCGCGCAGTTTGATGG
>TARA_R110001599_G_scaffold86475_2_pt1 | contig 11987 bp, 25 predicted proteins | sample TARA_R110001599 | Tara Oceans TARA_R110001599 (sample SAMEA4398360) | marine metagenome | biome: Polar Biome; feature: [MES] marine water layer (ENVO:01000295) within the mesopelagic zone...; material: water (ENVO:00002006), including particulate matter (ENVO:01000060) such as...... | reverse complement strand
TTATATAATTATGAAGGTAACGATATATATATAGAAACTGGTGATGCTTTAGTATATCTCAAAAATAGTGGAGGATTAGTGGGAGTGGGTACAAATAATCCTACTAATAAATTTAGCGTAGTAGATAGTGCAAATTTAGTTTGCCGATATACTGGGGGTTCTACCTTTTCTTTATATCAAAACAACACAGATGGTACTGTTATATTTTCTGCAAATCACGGTGATAATGGTACAGAAAATAGATTTGTCTTCCAAACAAATGGGGGTACTGAAAGAATGAGATTGGTAGAGGGTAATTTAGGATTAGGAACAAACGCTATTCCAACTAATGGCTATATTGCTACAGGTGGTGGATGGAAAATGTTACAAATAGGTCAGTCTAGTCAAATAGCTGCTTATGGTACAGATGATGAAATAGCAATATGTCAAAATACTTATTTAAATACTTCAGGAGTTTTTCAAGCTATAACAAGTGATGTAGCAGGTTCATCTATAATTTTAGTAGATGGAATAATACGATTTAGAAATGCTACTACAAGTGGTACTACTCAAACAACAAGTGAAAGGATGCAAATTGGATTAGCTGGAAATGTTCAAATTAACAGTACAGGAACTGGCGACCAATATGCACACGAGCAAACACTTACATTAAAAGTTACTTTGGGTGATAATGGTGTTGCTATACCTATAGCTTTTGTAGACCATACACATAGTGTTGATGTGCAAGTGGTATTAAGACAAGATACTGCAAATGTAGCCACAGGAAAAGGACATTCAGTTGCTGCTTATGGTGCTGCTACTACAGCAATGAGTACAGTTGCACATAGTTCAGGAAATATCACAAATATTACTTTAGCTTATTTAAATACTAATCCATCAGGTCAAGATTATGTATTAACATTAACCCCTACATTTAGTGCAGGAACGCCACCTATTGCTTATGTAACTATTAGAGGAATGTCAGAAGATGTTATTGCTAAATATTAATAATAAAAAAGTATATTTGTTTTATAAACAATTTAAATAATAAAAATATGTCAAAAATAAGTAAAGAACAATTAGAAAAATTACAAGAACAAGAGCAAAAAAAGAACGCTTTATTGCACGATATTGGTTTGCTACATTCTCAGGCTCATAGTTTATCTCACGCATTTGCAGATATTGTAAATGACCAAGAAAAAGACAAAAAAAGCCTTGAAGATGAGTATGGAAAAATTAATATTGATTTAAAAGATGGTTCTTATACTGAAATAGTAGAAGAAAAAAAAGATAAATAAATATTTATAATGTCTGTGACTGATTTAAAAATATATACATTAAACCTTTTGACTCTTACTATAAGTTTTACTAATGTAGAATTTATAATAAGATTTACATTAGTGTTAATTTCTATATTTTATACGTTACATAAATGGTGGTTGATGTATGAAAAAAATAAGTAAACATATTTCTTGGAAAGAAGGAACATTTTCTAATACTGCTAAAAGTTTAAAAATTAATAATAAACCTACTAAGGAAATAGTAAAAAATATGGAGTTAGTAGCTGAAAAGATTTTTGAACCTTTGAGGGAATGGGTGGGTGGTCCTATCCGAGTTAATAGTTTTTATAGATGTGAAAAACTTAATACTGCTTTAAAAGGAAGTAAAACAAGTTCACACACAAAAGGACAAGCTATTGACATAGATTCTTTAGGTAAAAAAACTAATGCAGAGATGTATGATTGGATTAAAGATAATTTAGATTTTGACCAGTTAATTTGGGAGTTTGGAAATGATAACCCTAAATGGTTGCACATTTCTTATGTTAGTAAAAAAGAAAACAGAAAAGAAATACTGAAAGCAGTTTATAGAGGTAGTAGACTGACCTATTATAGACAGTAAGATGTACAGGTTTGAGTTTAGGATTATAGAAAAACTATCAAGCGGTTTAATGGTAGGTTTTAGTTATTATCCAGTTGATGAAGAAAATAATTTTTCAGAATTAAATATTTATCTATTAGTTATTGTTTTACATTTTAAATTTTTTTATTGATTATGCCGATACCAAAACCAAAAGGAGGAGAAAAACAAAGTGATTTTATGCTTAGATGTGTACCTCAACTTATGCAGTATCACGATAAAGAACAAGCAATAGCAATATGCTATAAAACATATAAAGAGAAATGATAGATAAAAAAATAGAAATAGATATTGATGGAGATAAAAAAAGCGATATAAAAATTGACTTTAAAACATTAGCAATCGTTACAGGGTTTTTAATATCAGGAGGAATGAGTTACCAAAATTTAAAATCAGAAATAGAAATAGCTAAAGAATTACCTATATATGAAATTCAACAAAACAATACTGCAATAGTAAATCAAAAATTAGAATTTTTACAGAAAGAAATTGATAATCTTGAAGAACAAGTTAAAGATTTAGAAAAAAGAGTATTTAAAAAATGAAAAAACTAGTATTATTATTTTCCTTAACTGCCTGTACGACCTATAGCAATTTACCTATAATTTCTAGTGTATTAGCAGTAACACAAAAAGGTGATACTATAACTATTCCTATAAATCAAATACGACCTACTCAAATTTATAACGTAGTAGGGTATGATTTTTATCCTTCTTACTTTAGAAGAAATACCTATGATAGAGATTTTAGATTTTATCATTATAATTATAACTCACCAACATCTTATGGTTCATCTCACACAATAAGAAACTATGGAAATCCTTCATCTTTTTTAGGTGGTAATAATTCAGGAATTAATTCAGTAGGTGTTACTAGTGGAAAAGATAAAGCAGGAACTGGTAAAGGAATAATAGAATGAAAATAGAAGCATTGTTATTGTTTACTCAATTAATGTGTGTTTGTTTTTTGTTTTACATAATTCATAGATATTTTAAAAGAGATATATGAAAAAAATTATAGATTTTTTATCAGGAAATGTAATAGGTGAAGTAGGTAAAGTATTAGATAATTTATTTACAAATGATGAAGAAAGAATTGAAGCAAAAAATAAAGTTTATGCTATTCTAAAAGAAAAAGAATTAGAACTTCAAAAGATGCAGACAAATATAATCTTAGAAGAATCTAAAGGAAATTTTTTACAAAGAAGTTGGAGACCTATTTTAATGTTAGGATTTGGTTTTATAGTAATGTATAACAAATTCTTTGCTCCTGCCTTTGGATTGCCTAATGTAACTTTAGAGAACGAATTTTGGAACTTATTACAAATTGGTATAGGAGGGTATGTAGTGGGTAGAAGTGCCGAGAAAATAGCTACAGGGATTACTATAAACAAAAAATAATGGCTAGACATTTTGTATCAATTTATAATAAAAAAAAACAAAAGAAAAGACCTAACATACACAGTAAAAAAAGAAACACAAACAACAAAAATGGAAAATACTATACAGGCACAAAATACAGAGGACAAGGAAGATAATTTATTCTTAGATATTAAGAATAGAAAAAAGTTTATAGAACAAGAAATTTGTAATTTAGATGATGGAGAATGTCTAAGTTGTGGTAGTTAAATAAATTATTATATATTTGTAAAACAGTTGAGCATCTGTATAAGGTTCTAAACTTCAGGTTAAACTCCCGTTGGTTCAGGTACTTTATTAGAAATTTGTTTTTCTTAGGGGGGCTTTTTCTTTCTTTTTCTTTTTGTCCTTTTTCTTTTTCTTTCTTTTATGTATAGTTTTTATATATTAGATTTAAATATTAATATATGGATTATACAAAATATTCACCTGAAATAATAGATAAAATATTATCATATAAAACAATATCTATAGAAGAAAAAATAAATAGATTATTATCTATAGATGCACATCAATATTGTAATTTAGGAATAGATTCTACAAAAACAGAGAAAGAGGAAGTTAAAAAAAATAGCAGAACAATATACAGAGCAATTTCTAAATTAGATTATACTAAAGGCAAATTATTACTTGAATTACAAGATAAATAAATGCCTAAAAAAAAACCAAAAAGAAGAACATTAGTTAAAAAATTAGATACTATATTTTCTTTATATATAAGACTAAGAGATTCTAATAATGAAATAGTAACTTGTTTTACTTGTAATAAAAAACAACATTATAAAAAATTTCATTGTGGTCACTTTCAAAGTCGTAGACATATAAGCACAAGATGGGATGAAATTAATTGTCAAGTTCAATGTGCAGGTTGTAATACTTATAGAGGCGGTGAACAATTTATTTTTGGTAAAAATCTAGATGTAAAATATGGTAGTGGTACAGCTGAAAAATTGCATTTTAAATCTAAAAAAATTTTAAAACTTTCTATAAAAGACATAGAACAATTAATAAATAAATACAATTCTTTAGTTGAATCTATAGATTAATTTTATATTTGTGTTGTTCTGTTCATTTTGTCTTTAAGAAAAGAGGGTTAATTGTTTTAACTCTTTTTTTTATACTCTATTTGTTTATTAACTTTTTTATTAATATCTTAGTCTTATGTTTAATCAAAAAAGTAAAAAAATGACAGAAGAATTAATTACATCCAAATCAGGTTTAGATTTAAACGAAATGATAAAAGATGCCGAATTTCAAGTAGAGTTTTACACAAAAGAACTCAAAAAAAATCACGAAACTTTATATGCTAGAAAATTAGCATTAAATGCTTTAAAAAAGCAAAGAGGAATTTATAAGTTAGAGAAATTAACAGATAAATTTAATGGTACATCATAATTATAATAATCTTTTAGTTCCTTATTATCAAGCAAGGATTAATGCTTTGCTTTGTAATATAGAAAAACTAGAAAGTGAAAATGAGTATTTAAAAGCAGTAATAGAAATAAAACAAAACAATTAAATATGGCTATACAAGAAAAACCTTTATATGAAATTTTAGGATTAATTCAGGCTGAGTTAAAAACTAAAAAAACAAGATACAATAACTTTGGTAAATATTATTTTAGAAGTGCTGAAGATATTTTAACAGCAATAAAACCTTTTATAAAAAAGTATAAAGTTGCGGTAACTATTAGTGAAAAATTAATAGGTGATTATATTATTAAATCAAAAGCTGTTTTAACTAATGGTTTAAATAGTATTGAAGCTACTGCAATAGTAGGTATAGAAGTGGACCAAAAAGGTATGCAAATGCCTCAGAAATTTGGTACTGCATCCTCGTATGGAAAAAAGTATGCTCTTGGTAATCTATTTTTAATAGATGACACAGCTGATAGTGATGCTTTAAATAAACACGATAAAAAACTTCCTAATTTATATGACAATACTCCGCAATTTAAAAACGCAAAAGAAGCAATGTCAAAAAGAGGTAAGACAATAAATGAAATAAAAAATCATTATGTTGTAACAAAAGAAATAGAAGAAAAATTATTAACTTAAATTAAATTAGAAAATTATGAGTACATTAATAAATGCAAATATTAGAATGGATAAAATCCCTAGAGAAAAGCTAGTAAAAGGTAAGAATGGAGCAGTATATTATAATTGCACCATTTCAATTAGTGATGAAACTAGATACAACAACAACGTAGCTATAACTGATTCACAAACAAAAGAAGAAAGAGATGCTAAAAAGCAAAAGAATTATGTGGGTAATGGTAAGGTCGTTTGGACTGATTCAAATATTTGTGTGGCTGAACAACAAAACACATTAGTTGATACAGTAGATGCAACCGCTGAAGCAGTTGAAAATAAAAAAGATTTACCCTTTTAAAAAAAAGTTAGTTTGCAACTTAATTAGGGGGTTAAAAGTATACGTACTTTTCCCCCTTTTTTTTATATATAAATGAACAAAATATCTAGACAAGAACAATATTATTATCAAATGCTACAACTAGAAAAAGAATGTATTGTTGATACATCTAAAATTCTAGACTATCCTCCAGTAGCTTTATCTTATGGAGAAAAATTAATTAAATCAAAAAAAGGAGACCAGTTACTCCCAATACCTTTGGGTACATATGGAAATTTTTCACTGGTCCAGTCAGAACCAAAAGCAAAAAAAACCTTTTTTATATCTTTACTAGCTTCAGTTTATTTATCAGGCAAAAATAATTTTGGAGGAAATATAAAAGGACATAGAAAAAATAAATGCTTAATTCATTTTGATACAGAGCAAGGACTTTATCACGCTAGTAGAGTTTTTCAAAGGATTTTATCTATGAATATAAATGTAGAAAAAAATTGTTATCATACTTACGCTTTAAGAACTTTAGGATTTAAGCAAAGAATAGAGTTTATAGAATTTTGTTTAAAAAATAAAAAACGTACTGGACTTGTAATAATAGATGGAATTGCCGACCTTGTTAGTGATGTAAACAACTTAGAGGAATCTAACAAAGTTGTGCAGAAATTAATGGAATGGTCAGCGAATTATAATATTCATATAATTACGGTGATTCATTCCAATTTTGGTTCAGACAAACCTACAGGACATTTAGGTTCTTTCTTAGAAAAAAAAACAGAGACACAAATACAAATTGAAAAGAACACAGTTAATAAAGAATGGGTTACAGTAAAATGTAAAAGAAGCAGAGGTTATTCATTTGAAACTTTTAGTTTTAAAGTTAATGAATTTGGATTACCTGAATTAATTGGAAATTTATATGACCCTATAAACTGATGTTAAAATGGAAAAAAAAACAATGGAATTGCTATTTAAAAAACATAGCATTTGGGTAGATATAGTTACCTCTTTTGGATGTGATAAATACATTGCTGAGGACATTGTTCAAGAATGTTATATAAAGATTCAATTAAAATTAAAAAAAGGCTTAGACATCAAATATAAAAATGACATAAATTATTATTATATATTTAAAACATTAAGAACTTTATTTATTGATTTAAAACGTAAAGGCAAAAACATACACATTGTAGGATTAGAAAATATAGGTAACTTAGAAGCAGATATTGATTATGAAGATAAATATAGATTAGTTCAAGAGGAATTAAATACATTATATTGGTATGATAGGAGAGTTTTTTTATTAATAAATGAAGGTGAATCTATAGCTTCTTTATCTAGAAAAACTAATATTCCTTATTACAGTTTATACAATACATATAAAAAAGTTAAAAAGAAATTATTAAAAAAAATATTATGAAACTAGGTAACATTATAGAAACCATTACAACATACACAGGAATAAAGTGGATAGTGAAAAAAATATGGGGTGATGATTGTGGATGTGATGATAGAAAAAAAAACCTGAATAATATTAAAATAAAACGATGGTAAAATTTAATACAAAAGATTATGAAAAATGGAGGACTTTTAGAGTATCTAAACGAAGCACCCTTACAAGTGGAGAACTTGAACTGGTATGCAAATTGCACAGTACCTACTTCAAACATTCATATTACATACCTTGTACTTGCTCACCAAAAATTATTAAACAATGGATAACAGAATTAAATAATATATATGGGAATACAAAAAATTCATAGGTGGGAAAAGGCATTAATAATGTTTCTTAATATTGATGGGTGGAAATTAATACATACTGGAAACTCTTATGAAAGTTATGATGCTAAAGGAAAAACTCCCAAAGGATTTGATTGTGTTATAGAGATGAAATTTAGAACAAAGTATTATGAAGAAAAAATGTTAGAAAAATATAAGTATGATTCTTTAATGAGTTTAAGCAAAGACCTAATTAAATTATATTTTGTTAATGACCCAAAAGGAAATTATATGTTTTATCTTAATAAATTAGTATTACCTTCAGCGGTAGAAATGTATTGTCCTGATACAACAATGTGGACTAAAAAAAGATTAAAAAAACCTGTCTATTTACTAGAAGAAAATCAAGCTAGTATTATCAATATAAAATAAGTTATTAACAGACTTGTTTATAAATAATAATTTTGTACTTTTGTAAATATGTTTATACCAAAATATAAAAAAGCAAATAAAAAAAAAGAACAGAAAAAAATCTTAAAAACTATAATTATTTTATTTATTCTATTTTGGATTCAAAATTTAATATTTTATTTATGGGAAAATTAAGACAATACAGAAGCAATCAAGGAAGAAATCCAATAAAAGAAAAAACAACTATTGATATTATTTTATCTGCTTTAGTTGGAATAATAGTATTTAGTATTATTATATTTTTTAAAAAATGATAGTTTTAGTAGATGCAGACAGTTTAATATTTGCTAGTTGTTATAGAGCAAAAGAAGAAAACAACACAGAAAAGCATTATACAAATATAGAAGATTCAATACATAAATTTGATGAGCAATTTATGAAAATAATAAATGACTTAGAAGATGTATATGATATTCAAGAAATAATTACTTTTAATGGTAGTAAGGGAAATTTTAGAAAACTTTTAAATCCTACTTATAAAGCCAATAGAAAGAAATATGAATTACCTCCATTACTTCACGAAATGCATCAATACGTTAAGGACCAATACAATAGTAAATTTGCTTTTGGAATAGAAACAGATGACTTAGTTGCTAGGTATTGGAAACAATTAACAAATCAAGTAGGAAGAAACAACGTACTTATTATTTCAATAGATAAAGATTACAGGCAATTTCCTGCATTAATATACAACTATCATTATAACCATAGAAAGGTTTTAGATATAACAAAAGAACAAGCATTGTACAATTTTTATGAGCAATGTATTATGGGAGATACAGCTGATAACGTAAACTACTTTAAGGGCAAAGGAAAAAAATATTCTCAAGAATTATTTAAAGACTGCAAAACGAAATACCAGTACACTAAAAAATTATATCAATTATTTAAAGAAGAATACAAAGGCAAGGCAAAACAGAAATATATAGAATGTTATAACCTTTTAAAATTAAGAACACAATGAAGCATAATTTGAAACCACTAGAAATAGCAAAAAAAATTATAAAACTTTCAGGTATAAATATATTTGAAAACACAAGGAAAAAAAATGTAGTAGAAATGAGAGCATTATTTTCTTATTTACTAAGAGAAAAATTAAAAATGAGATGGACCAATATAGCATTGTTTTTTAAGTCTCAGGGTAAGTCAATGAATCACGCTACAGTAATGCACAGTATAAAACATTATAAAATGTATAAAAAATCTAATAAAAAATTAAAAGATATTGAAAAGATGTTTTTTTTTAAAAGCAATTTAAATATTGATGAAATAGATAGAGTTCATTATTTAGAAAATAAATGTAAAAATTTACAACAAAAATTAGAAGTATATGAAGCATCTACAAATCCATTAATAGATTTAATTTCTCAAATACCAAAAAACAGAGAGGATGAAGCTATAGAAAAATTAGAACTTTTATTAAAAGGATGGAAGTGGAAATATTCAGATAAATCTACTGCTTATATTGGTGAATAAAATAATTAAAATGAAAATGAAATTAAACTTAAGAACTCAAATAGTAAAAGGTAAAATGTATTTTTATACTGATGTTTTTTTAGGGTATTATATTGATAAGAATGGAAATAAAAAAGCTAAAAGACAAAGGAAATCAATGGGTTTATCTTATGCAGTAAAACCTAAAAATTCATTTGAAAGAAAGGAAAAGAAAGAAGCTATAAGATTAGCTAATGAAATTTTTCTTAAAAGAGAAACTGAATTACAATCTTATAAAGCAGGTTTACAAAAATCTTATTTTGCAGAAACAGACAAAGACAAAAGAAAACAAATTCCTATTTATACAGGAGTATTAAAATATTTTCCTGATGCTATTTGTGAGGTTGCTAAATGCAGCTATGAAGGTAATCAACAACATCATCCTGATAAACCTTTACATTGGGATAGAGAAAAATCTAAAGATGAATTAGATGCTTTAATGCGACATCTTATACAAGTAGGTGAAACTGATACTGATGGTATTAAACATTCAGCAAAAGTAGCTTGGAGAGCTTTAGCTAACTTACAAAAAGAGATAGAGAATGATATACAATAAAGATTGTATTGAAGCTATGAAAGATATGTCAGATAATCAATTTGACTTGGCTATTGTAGACCCTCCTTATGGTATTAATGCTGAACAAGGAACTAATAGGGCGAGTAGAAAAAAATTTAAAGATAAAAAATATGGATGGGATAATTCATCTCCTACAAGTCAATATTGGTTGCAATTATTTAGAATTAGTAAAAATCAAATAATATGGGGTGCAAATCATTTTATTGAGGATATTCCAAATGCAAATTCAAAACATTGGTTAATATGGGATAAATTCAATCCTGACAGATGTTTTGCTGATTGTGAATTAGCGTGGTGTTCAAATATGGATAATGTAAGAATTTTTAAAATAAAAAGAGTACAAGAATTAAATAAAGAAGATGGAGGTAAAATTCATCCTACACAGAAGCCTGTAAAACTTTATGAATGGATATTAATGAAATATGCAAAAGAAAGAGATAAAATACTTGATACACATCTTGGTTCTGGTAGTATTGCAATAGCTTGTCATAATTTAGGTTTTGATTTTACAGGATATGAAATTGACAAAGATTATTTTGATGCTGCAAATAAAAGAATAGAACAACATAAACAACAATTAAGAATATTTTAATGAAAATCTTTAAATATATAAAGTGGTTGTTTAGAGCAAGATGGATTTATCTTAAAATTCCTAAAGAATTTCCAACAAAAAAAAAGAGAATTGAATGTATAAAAAAGACAAGACAGCAAATAATACTTCTCACTAAAATAAATAATTAAATAAAAAAACTAATTAAAATCGTTATATTAAAAAGATTAATTAATTAATATTATATTAATAATGGATAAAAGAAAAAACAACGGAGGACATTCTACTAAAGGATATGCAGGTAGACCTAAGAAAGCAGATGAGTTAAAGCTGATTGAAAAGTTAGATATGTTAATAGATAATGATTCAGTTATTAAAACATTAGGAAGCCAAATAGCTAAAGGTGATAGTAGAGCAATGAACTTATACTTTGGTTATCGTTATGGTAAACCGAAAGAATCTGTGGACATCAATTCTAGTGAAGGCTTAAACATCAACTTTAAAGACCTAATCAAATTTAAGTGATAAGCATTAATAGTAAGTATGCTCCTATCACTCATTCAGATGCGAGATACTTTATAGTAACTGGAGGTAGAGGTTCAGGTAAATCATTCTCTATAAATCTTCTATTAGTATTATTAACTTACGAAAAAGGACATACTATATTATTTACAAGATATACACTAGCATCTGCTTATGTTTCTATCATTCCTGAATTTATAGAAAAGCTAGAACTCCTAAACCGATTTAATGACTTCTATATAACAAAAGATGAGATACGAAATAAACACTCAGGAAGCAAGATAATATTTAAAGGTATCAAGACATCAAGCGGAGACCAAACAGCAAACCTAAAGTCTTTACAAGGCGTAACTACTTGGATAATGGATGAGGCAGAAGAACTTATTAATGAAGATACATTTGATAAAATAGATTTATCAGTAAGACAATTAGGAAGTAAAAACAGAGTTATCTTAATTCTTAATCCAGTAACAAAAGAACATTGGATTTATAATAGATTCTTTCAAGACAAAGGAATACAAGATGGAGTTAATACAACAAAAGGAAATACTACTTATATACATACTACATATCTAGATAACATAGATAACTTATCATCTAGTTACATTAAGCAAATAGAAAGCATTAAAAAGCGTAGACCTGAAAAATACAAACATCAAATGCTTGGAGGTTGGTTAGCAAAAGCAGAAGGAGTTATATTTAATAATTGGAAAATAGGAACATTTAAAAGTTTAGGAATATCTGTATTTGGTCAAGACTTTGGATTTGCATCAGATGAATCTACTCTTATAGAAACATATATAGACAAAGTAAATAAGACTATCTATTTAAAGGAATGTTTTTATCTTAAAGGATTAACAACAACTCAATTAAGTTCTTTAAACAATAAACACGCTAAAGATAGTTTAATAGTTGCAGACTCAGCTGAGCCTAGACTAATATCAGAAATCAAAGCAACTAAATGCAACATAG